>Ga0256405_10002878_pt1 | contig 37413 bp, 34 predicted proteins | sample RumenRJG_02DNA_FD_189096 | JGI IMG/M metagenome (GOLD analysis project Ga0256405, IMG submission 189096) | Bovine rumen microbial communities from Lethbridge, Alberta, Canada - RJG_02 | ecosystem: Host-associated > Mammals > Digestive system > Stomach > Rumen | place: Canada: Alberta...
CGGAAGTTGTTAGAGGCCTGCAGATAATCCCAGTCCTGATTGAGGCGAGGATCGTTAGCGATGCGGAGGCGATCGGCTACAGAATAGAGTTTGCTGAAGGCCTCACGCTGCATGGCGTTACCCAACCAGCAGCTGGCGTCTCGCTCCTCGTCGACCCATGAGAGTGCATCGGGCACATCAAGCTGACTGACGCTCTTGCATGCCTTGCAGATCTCGGTAGGTGTAGAGAAGGTGATGCCCTTGGCCTTAGCCTGTGCGGGCAGGGCTTTCAGAAATTCGAGGATATTAGAGCTGAGTGGCTGAGCGATGCCCAAAGCCGAGAGCTCCATGAAGATGTTAATAATCTGCTCTTCCTCAGGCAGACGGGCGATGCGGTCGATATAAGCATCGGCAAAGAGTGGATAGCCCTCCCACTCAGAGTTATTGAAGCGCAGAGAGATATCATCAGAAAGTTCGATGTCGCGCAACAGCAGCTTCAGGTTTGGTGCCTGATTGCAGTGATATACGTAGTGTGGCGACTTCCATCCGAGTACGTGCTTAGCGCCCTCGGTAAGCATACCCTTGAAGCCCATAGAGGCTACCTGAGCACCAATGTCGTCGCTATAGATGAGCGATGAGTTACGAAGTACGGTTGGTTTCTTTCCGAACAGCTCCTCGATTTTAGCAACCTGCTTCTTGACATCTGCGGCGAAGCTGTCGGGATTGGCGAGTGATGACAAACCATGAGAATAAGGCTCGGCCAGGAACTCAACACAACCCGTCTCGTTCATAGCCTGAAGTTTCTCAAGCACCTGGGGGGCGTGCACCTCAAGCTGCTCGATACCTGTGCCCGATAGCGAAAAAGCTACCTTGAAGAACTTGCCGTGCTCGTTAATCATATCGTGCAGGGCATTGAGTGCAGGCATATAGCTGCGCTCGGCGATATCGGTGATACTACGCTCGTTCTCGTAGTCGTCGTAGTAATAATGATCGGTACCGATATCGAAGAAACGATAACGCTTCAGATGAATAATCTGATGTATCTCGAAATATAAACAAATTGTTTTCATTGTCTTTTTACTTTTTTACCATTTTACTTTTTTACCTTTTATTCTTCCCATCCAAGGGTTCTTCTGTAGAGGGTGCGAATCCAGGCGCCCACCTTCTCCCATGTAATCTGGTCAACCTCGCGCTTGCCCTCTTCCTTGAGGTAATTGAAGAGCGAGTCGTTGTGACAGATAGAGTAGATGGCATCGGCAAGAGCATGGATGTCCCAATAGTCAACCTTGATACAGTTGTCGAGAATCTCGGCACAACCACTCTGCTTAGAGATGATAGACGGGGTGCCGCACTGCATGGCCTCGAGGGGCGAGATACCGAATGGCTCACTTACCGAAGGCATCACATAGACATCGCTGGCCTTCAGGCACTCATAAACCTGCTTGCCGCGCATAAATCCAGGGAAGTGGAACCTGTCGGCAATGCCACGCTCGGCAGCCAGCTGAATCATAGCGTCCATCATATCGCCCGAACCTGCCATACAGAAGCGGACGTTGCGGGTGCGATGAAGCACCATGTTGGCAGCCTCGACAAAGTACTCAGGCCCCTTCTGCATGGTGATACGACCTAAGAAGGTAACCACCTTTTCCTTGTCGGTATGATCCGGACGTGGAATATCCTGATACTCCTGTGGCAATGGGTAAACGGCATTGTGTACGGTGAAGCACTTGCGTGGATCCTGATGATACTGGTTGATGACCGTCTGGCGGGTCAACTCAGATACACACATGATGCAGTCGGCCCAATCCATACCGTTCTTCTCGATAGAGTAAACAGTTGGGTTAACCTTACCACGCGAGCGGTCGAAGTCGGTAGCGTGTACGTGTATGCACAGAGGCTTGCCGCTAACCTGCTTAGCGTGGATACCAGCGGGGAAGGTAAGCCAGTCGTGAGCGTGAATGATATCAAACTGCTCAGCACGAGCCACCTGACCTGCGATAATAGAGTAATTATTAATCTCCTCGTGAAGATTGCCTGGATAACCACCAGCAAACTCCATTGCTCCGAGGTCGTTAACGTTCATATAATTGAAATCGGCATAGATGTGTTCACGGAGCTTGAAATAGTAATCAGGATCCATGATATTACCCACACGCTGCTTTACATAGTCGTAGCTCACATCGCGATAGGCAATGGGCACAGCATTCATAGCCACGATGCGACATGCATGCTGACTCTCATCGCCAAAGGGGTGAGGCAGACAAAGCACCGTTTCGATATCGCCCTGGGCCTTAAGACCTTCGGAAATACCATAGTTGGCAGTGGCAAGACCGCCGAATACGTGAGGAGGATACTCCCATCCAAACATTAAAACTTTCATAGCTGGCCCTCCTTACTTTTGATATGAATACTTTTCCATCAACTTAAGCGTGCGCAGAATCTCGGCCACGTTCATAGCAAACGACATGGCTCCACGGCCGTGGAATGGCGGGTTACCATCGAACAGCTCAGAGATGGTGCCGATGGCGTGATAGTCCATCTCGTCTTCATAGCCCACCAACTGGCGCTCGATGAAGCTCAGGCGCGAACGCTTGTAGAGCTTGAGGCATGCCTCCATATAGAATCCGCCCAACCAAGGCCATGCGGTGCCCTGATGGTAGGCGTAATCGCGCTGAGTCTGCGGACCCACATAGATAGGGTTATAACCGCCACTCTTTGGTGAGAGCGAGCGGAGGCCCTTAGGTGTGAGCAACTCGCGCGTACATATATCTACAACACTCTTCATCTGCTGCTGGTTAAGCGGCGAGTAGTCGAATGCTACAGCAAAAATCATGTTAGGACGAACGCTCCAGTCCATCATATTGCCATCAACATAGTCGAGCAGATAGCCATACTCGTTGAGGAAGGTATCGACGAACGAATCCTTAACCTTAGCGGCTATAGCCTCTACGTTTTCAGCACCCTTCACGTCGCCTTTCTCGGCAGCCATTGAAGCACAGAATTTCAGTGCATTGTACCAAAGGGCGTTAAACTCTACGATGTAGCCCGAACGTGGAACAACCGGCTTACCGTTGGCGGTAGAGTTCATCCATGTAACGGCCTTGTCGCGACCATTTGAATAAAGTAGTCCGTTGTCGTCGAGACGCAGATTGGGGTGCTTGCCATCAAGGATAAACTTAATGATGTCCTGAAGCAGCTTTCCGTACATCTCGAAACACTTGTCGCGGCCCACCTCCTTGGCATACTGCTGCATGGCCCAGACTGCCCATAGGGGGACATCAGGCTGCTCAATCTCGTATATCTTTCCCGATGTAGGCTTGTCAGACATAAATGCTCTGAGATCACGCTCAGCTGTCTTCATCACCTTCTCGAAATAGTCAATCTCACCGATGGCAAGTGTAAGTCCGGGCAGAGCGATAAATGTATCGCGTGCGCGGCACTTGAACCAAGGATATCCGGCCATAAGGTAGCGGTCCTTGTTCTTCTCCTTGCGGTGGAACTGGTGGGCGGCGGTAACCAGACAGTGATAGAAGTTATCACGTGGCACACGGTCGGCCACCTCGTCGTCAAAGAGTTTCTTCATTGCCGATGGCTTAATAGCCGATGTAGAAGCAGCAAAGATGATGCTCTCACCTTTCTTGATAGGCATCTCGAAATATCCGGGCACGTAGAGGTCCTCATTTGAGGCGTAACCACGCTCCTGCTCCTTAGGATACTCTATGCCGCGATACCAGTCGGGCATGAAGATAAACTCGTTCTTCTTCGAGAACTGCATGTAAAGGTCGGGATATCCGGCATACATACAGGTCTTGATTCCATTATCAACAGCGCTGTACTCACGACTTGCTGTAGAGTTCTCGTGTGTGAACTGGCGAACGCTTCGGAATGCCAGGAACGGACGGAAACGCAGGGTAGTAGCAGAGTGTGCGTCGACCAAGGTATAACGGATAAGGATGCGATCTTCGTAGTGCTGGAAGACTATCTCCTTCTTTAAAATAACACCACCAACACGATAAGTAGTAGTAGGCACTTCGGTGGCGTCGTACTCACGGATGTACTTGTGTCCGTTAGGACTGAAATTGTTGCCCTGATACTTGTGCAATCCGAGGTTGAACTCGGCTCCATGCTGGATAACCGTACAGTCGAGCGATGACAAGAGCACATGGTTCTCATCGTCTAACTCGGGTACGGGAACTACCAGCAATCCGTGGTACTTTCGCGTATTGCAGTCTACAAGTGTAGAGCTGCTATAGGCGCCCGAACGGTTTGTTCGGAGGAACTCACGGCGGAGACTTTCTTGCAAGTTAGTCATCACGGCTTTTTCAAAATGTAGGTAGCTCATAGTTCCTGTCTAAAGGTATTTATTAGTAAATATTCAAGTTTGATTTTCCAAAGGTAGGCAAAAATCCCCATAGTACAAGGTTTTGCGTGACATATTTAACAATTATTGATAATTAAAGAAAAAGGCTCGCATCGTTTGCGGGCCTTAATTTTTAGCTTGGTATCAAAAAATTTACAACTTCTTGTTCCACGGTTATCTTGTACGAACCAACGGGTGTCTTCATCATTCGCCCGTCTATTCCCACAATGGCTTTCTTGGCGTATTCCACCTCAACCTCGCGTGTGCGATATGGGTGAACACTGCGGTGATTAAGGAATCGTCCGGCCACCAGCAGCCACAAGCCCTCTATGAGCTGAACCACCTCTGGGTGATACACCACGCTCACGTCGAGCATACCGTTATATGGCACTGCATTAGGGGTTTGGCCGTATCCGGGACCAGAACCTATGCACACCGTCATCACCTTGCGATCGATTACGTCGCTGTTTATTTTCAGCTTCATCTTATACTCCATACGGTGGAACAGCATTACGAATACCGACACGATGAAAGCAAGGGTGTGAGAGCCGAAAAGTCGGCGTGTCTGTCGGCGCAGATTCATAATGTCGGCAGTAAGTCCGATGTTAATACAATTCAAGAAATATCGGTGGCATTTGTCACCTTTCTTGTTTGTGTAACGGATACAGCCCAAATCAATCTTTCGTATGCGGCGCTGTATCAGCCAATCTATGGTCTGTTCTATCTCGTCATCGTCAAAATCCCAAAACTTAGCGAAGTCGTTAAGCACACCGTTTGGTATAACGCCGAGTGCAATCTCGTCGCGCACGGCTTTCTCTTCCATCATAAGGCAGTTAACAGCGTCGTTAAGTGCCGAGTCGCCACCAACGATAACAATGGTCTTGTAACCATTTGATATCATCATCTTTACCAGTCGTTCCACACTGTCGGCTGTCTCGCTCTGCACAAAGTCGTAAAGCACCTTGCGATCGTCGAGCACCTTCTGTATCTTCTCCCAACGCTTGCGAGGGTTGAAGAGTAGTCCTGTCTTCGGGCAATAAAGTATGCCCCATCTTGTTGATTCTACTGCCATCGGTATATATTAAACATTAAAGATTAAACATTAAACATAGAGCTTTAAGATTTCATTTATCTTCGCCTCCATGGGTAGGGTGGCATCAATCCAATGGATGATAAACCCGCGGCGCTCCATGCCACGGAACCATGTCATCTGCCTCTTGGCAAACTGATGAATGGCTATCTCCAAACGGGTGAACATCTCATCGTAAGTGATTACGCCAGTGATGTATTCTGTCAAGAATTTATACTCTAATCCGTAGTAAATAAGGTCTTCGGGCGCAATTCCTTCGTCGAGTAATTTGCGCACTTCGTCGACCATTCCTTCGTCCAGTCTCGCTTTTAGTCGGCGGGTGATTTTTTCGCGACGCAACTCGCGGTCGATGTCAACACCGATGATGAGCGAATCAACCGGTGGCAACTCTCTGCGCGGCACGGGATTATCGAGATTATAGGTCTCAATCTCAATGGCGCGTATGGCACGCTGGCACGAGTCGACATCGGTAGTGTTATGCATGTTCGAGCCCGTCTTGGCTTTCAGGTCGGCAAGCATCTTGGTGAGCTCGTCGAGCGACTTGCCCTCTAAGCTGTCCCTCAGCTCTTGGTTCTGCGGCACGGGCGATAGTTTGTAGCCCTTTAGCACCGCCTCGATGTAAAGACCAGTGCCGCCACATAGAATGGGTACTGCTCCCCTACTCTGTATGTCCTGATAGGCGTCGAAGAAGTTCTGCTGATATTGGAAGAGATTATACTTGGTACCCGGTTCGCAGATGTCGATAAGGTGATACGGCACCTCGCCGTAATCAGCAAGATCCTTACCTGTTCCTAAATCCATTCGGCGATACACTTGGCGCGAGTCGGCCGAGATTATCTCTCCACCGATCTTAGCAGCCAGATGGGCGGCTACGGGCGTTTTGCCCGAAGCCGTTGGTCCCAATATCGTAATCATCTTCTTCATCTTCATATCCATCATCTAACACCTAACACCCATCACCTAACACCTATTATTATATATTAGCGCGCGAAGCGAAACCTCCCTTAAGGTCGTCAACCGTAAGTTCGGTAAGTTTATCCTTATCCAAGTCTTTCTCGTTAGCCAGACGGTTGGCCTGAGCCTGAATACTCTTCTCAAACACGTTACGTGCGTAACGGGCATTACCAAAGTTGCGGTCTTTATGGGCCACAGCGTAATCGAAACGCTCCTTGAGGTAAGTCTCAGCCTCCTTCGAGAGTGTGTACTGATTCTTCTTCATGTACATCTTGAATATCTGCGAGAGCTCATCGCCCGAATAATCGGGGAAGTCGATGTAGCGGTTGAAACGCGACTGGAGTCCAGGGTTAGAGTCGATAAAGCGCTGCATCTCGTTCTTATATCCAGCCACGATAACTACCAGGCGGTCGCGATAGTCCTCCATACGCTTAAGTATGGTAGAAATAGCCTCCTGACCGTAGTCGTTTCCGGCACCACCCTCTGGAACCAGCGAGTAAGCCTCGTCGATAAACAGCACTCCGTCCAGAGCCTTGGCAATAACCGAGTCGGTCTTTGGTCCAGTCTGACCCACGTACTGTCCGCATAGTCCTGCACGGTCGGTTTCAACGGTGTGACCTTTCTTCAGCACTCCAAGGTCTTTGTAGATACGACCCACGATGCGTGCCACGGTGGTCTTACCAGTACCAGGCGATCCGTAGAACACCAGATGGTAAGAAACCTTTGCGGTCTTCAGTCCCTTGGCCTCGCGCTCCTTCTGCAGTTTAACAAAGTTGGCCAGCGAACGCACCTCTTCCTTCACGCTTCCCAATCCAATCAGGTCGTCAAGCTCCTGATATGGGTCGCCCTCAAGCACGTCGTTCACCACCACTGTGTCTTTCTGCTCGGTCTCACTTGCCACCTTCTCGGCCAGCTCCTTCTTAAGTTTCTCCACCTCCTCCTCATCAGGGTCGGGAGCAAAGATACCTATTACAATAAGCAACAGGAAGAAGCCGATAGACAAGCATCCGCAACCTTTCAATCCTTTATTAGTAACCTCTTTTATATCCATTATCTAATCATTTTTGTTTCTCGTTAAACTCCTGCCAGTACACAGCCACTTCTTCAGCCTTTGGCATGGCATCCAGACGTTTCCGAGCGGCTTCATGCTTTATTTCCTTGTCGTCCAGACTGCACTCGCTTATCTCGCCATAGACATACAGCACGTTCATGCTGTGTATAAGCTTACTCTTGCGGATCTCGTAGTAGTTCGAGATTACCGACGGACCGCCAGCACTACCCGACACAACCAGATAGCCCTCGCCCGACTTGCTGTAGTCGAACAGGAACGATGGTTTCATTCTCTCGTCCTCACATGCTATCAGACTCCACTTGTCGCCCACGTGGGCAAAAAATGCTCCATGCTTATCGTCGGCAGCACGCATCCATAACTCCTGGTTCTGGTCGTTGTCAAGGTCAATCCAGCGATATTTTACCAGTGGGTGGGGTTTGTTCTCACGTGGGTCGTCGGCCACGTAGAGTTTCTGCAGCTGCGCTATATCCTTCTTCCACAGAGGCTGGTCCTCGTCTATCAGCGAGTGGTAGCACTCATACTGTTCGTCGGTCATCTTGCCGTCACGAATGTAATACATACCTATAGTAACACTCTCGGGAGCGCCTTTCACATAGGCTATCTCGATAGCATCGTCGGTGGCCTCAAACAGCGTTATGCCGCTTGGGTAATACTCGCCATCGTCGTCGGCATGCCAGGTACACTGTCCCTCGTACAGATAACCCTCTACAGGCAGCGAGTAAACCTTGTCGCCAGCCATCACAACCTCAAGAGCCAGACACTTGTCAACCTTCTGCCCAAACTCCTTGTCGGTCTTATACTTGCCCTTGAACTGCAGTATTCCGTAGCTGTACTTATTTCCCTGAGCGGCTATAAGCGAGCGCTGGGCCTTCATCTTGTATTCGGCCTCAAGCTGCTTCACCACCTTTGCTGGCAGAGGCTTTTCGCCATCCACACCACGCATATCAATAACCTTGCGCGATGCCAGATACTCATCGGTAACGGCCACATACATACCGCCCATGTCGCGCGGATTAAACTTCTCGTCGGTAAAGGCGTACTTCATTCCCGCAGCAGGAATATCCTCGCGTCCGTGAATCTCGCCATACGACGCAAAGTTGCCATCAGGATCCTTGGTCTGCTCGCCTACGTATTTAATGCCTAAGCACTTGTTCTCGTTGTTGAGCAGCTTGGTATACAATGCTCGGTTGCGACGGAAGTTGTTCTCTATAGAATCACTGTCGCCATACAGCATCATCATATTCTTGGCACTTGCCACATATATGAACATTGGCATCGGCGTAGTGTCGGCCTCGGCCATCAGCGAGTCGATTGCCACCGAGTCGCTGTCGGCTCCGTCGCCGGGTGCCGTCTTGCCTTTATTGGTGCAAGCCATCATCACGCCAGCCATGCATATTGCTATTATCAATAGTTTCTTCATACGTTCTATTTCTTTTGGTCAGGACCTACACCACGACTTGTAATACTTTTGTCAAGAGGATTGTCGAAGAACTCCGTGCCCTTGTTGATACACTCCACCATACGTCCCAGATTCTCCTTGGGATGATAAACCTTACAATTAATAAGGGCGAATGGCGTGTCGAAGTAGAAGAGCTTCGAGTCGGCCCAGTTGGCAAAGAAACGGCATTCGTCAAACTTCACACCATTGTTTGCCCAACCCTCAATCAGTCCGTACTCACGATTGCTGAAGAAGTCGCATCTCTCAAACGATGTCATCGTACAGTTTCTCATCTGAATAATGCCATAGGTACAATCGTGGATGTTAGAGTTTATAAGCTTGAAGTTATATGTATCGCGCAGATCAAGTCCGTAGGTACCGCAACCATACAGGTCGCAATCCTTAACGGTAAGACTCGACTGCTCGACACCTATCACACCACCCGAACAGAATCCGCCAATGGTATGTCCGATGGTAAGGTTCTCAACCACGCAGTGGCTGCAGTTAACGAACTTCAGACAGAAGGCATAACGCGGATTAACCTCGATGCTCGAGTTTCCTGCACCCTTAATTACAAGGTTCTCCATGTTAACCAGAGCCAGCTGCTGTCCGTCGCTCTCACTCTCGCTGATAACCAGCGGTTTTGGTCCTGTATAGTCACTGCTCTGCACGCACCACATGCGATTTGGGTAGCCCTTGAAAGCAGCCTCAATCTCCAGAATATCCGACAGATTGATGTTAGCATCCTCAGCCAGTATGATAGTGCGGTTGCTACCCAAAGCGTTAATAAACTCGCGGGCGCTGTTCACAGTCCATGTCTCCACGCCGTCAATCTCGTCGGGACCACGACCGTCATCAGCCAAACCTCCTGCAAAATATCCGCCTTCGCCCTCAACCAGCTCCTTCAGGTCCTGGTTATATTCAGGTCCGCTCGAGAAGTCGCGCTCGTCTATCGGGTTCAGCTCGGCCAGCGTCTTGGTGGTAAGCGTAAGCTGGTGTGTAACCTCTCTTTTGCGGTTCAGCACACGCAAAAAAGTATTGCTACCCTCGGTAACCAGCATCACCTTGCTACCCATAGTACCGTTAACGGGCATCTCAGCGTCTGGATTATCCTTTGTAAGATAATACAACCCCGCGGCATCGCCCTTGGCCAGACAGAATTTCTTGTTTCCGTCAACCTGCGTAATGCCCTTCATTGTCACGTCACCATCCTTGTCAACGGTTGCTGTATACAGCGCTTTTCCGTCCCACCATCTGGTTCCGTTTTTCACAGTCTGTGCCTGTACGCCACAAATGGCGCACAAGCACAGTATTGTTGTCAGTAACAGAGTTTTCATCATACTGCTGGTACTTCGTTCTTTGCCTTAGCCTTTGCAGCAAGCTCCTTCAGCTTATCCTTGCCCTTGAATGCGAATACCCAGATAAGGAATCCTGCAAGAACCAGCAGTGATATGCCTAACAGCGGACGATAGAACAGCCATGCAATGGCAATTACGATGAGACTCCATACCACACCGATAACGGTGCATACGATGCCGACACCCCATCCGAAGATACCAGCGATGAATGGAACCACTTTGAGAATAGTCTCGAGGAATCCGAAGATACCTTTCAATCCGCCGATAACCATCAGTATACCTACTATACGCAGAATCCACAGTATTGCGCTGTTAGCCTCTTTCTCGGCCTCTATTATCTCGTCGCCGCTCTTCTTTCCCATTACCAGAGTCTGGAAGCGCTTGCCGTTCTTAGCCTTGAATGGCTTGAAGCTGTCGCCGTCAACCACAGCCATAACGGTAACCTTTGCAGGAACCACCTTCTCGAATGTCACGCGAACATCACCCACCTCAGGACTTCCGGGCACACGACCGTAATACAGAATGTTACCAGCCTGATGTACATACTCCAGATCCTTCTTGTTCTCAGCAGCAGCCATAGCCTTGTTGATGCTGTCGTTTACGGCCTGCAGCGAGTCGAGCTGTGCCTTCACCGAATCAGGCAGCATAGCCTTGATTGAGTCGGGGATTGCGGGTGTTGGTTTTTGGGTGTTGGGTGTTGGTGATGTGTTCTTTTGTACACCATAGAAACGCTCATAGGCAGCCTGTGCGCTCTTGTCCATCTGCTTCAGCAGGTCCTCTGCGATGGCGAGGTCGAGCCCCTCGTTCGAGCGGATGCTGTGAATCAGGCTCTCGTTCAGCTTGTAAGCACCCCACGATACGTTCTCGGCATACTGCTCGGCATCCTCAACGGTGGTAAGCACCATGTTCTTGTTCTGATAGGCAGGATCCTTGAACTGTGCGCTCTCTACTGGGCGCGATGTCCACTCCTTAGTATATGTATAGGTGGTGGTAGTAACCTCTTTTCCACCCAACTTGTCTTCCTTCTTCTCCTGTGAGTGCTCTACCCACTGGTAGTACTCCACATTACGTTTCAGCGCAATGGCCTTGGCACCCACGCCAAAGTCCTTGTCAATCAACGAGTCCTCGGTGGTAGCCATGGCAGTACCACAAATCAGCTCGCCCTCCAGCGATGCATCCTTCTTGTTAGGATTCTCCATCTCAACGTATGCACTACCTGCTTCGTCGAGCATTTTTTCTGTCTTCACGGCGCGACCTTCGTTCCACCACAACAGTGCTGTACCTAAACAGAACAGCAGAATTCCACTACCAATCGCCTTAAACGAGTTACCTACTCGGGTTCCGTAACCCGTTGTTGTTACTTCTTGATAAGCCATAATGTCTTAAGATTTTTAAATTGATTATTGATTGTTTATTAATAATTTTATTTCTGGGTTAGTCTTTTTACTCCCTGATAGCTCACATGACCCTGGTGCTGCAGATAGTCAATCACCAGCTCGGCAGTGATTCTGCCGATGCCACGGCCAGCATCCTTACGGTTTGTTGGGCAGATGGCGGCGCTGTAGCTGTTTGTCATCACCTTGTATGTCTTCTTCGGGTTCAGCTTCTTGCCGTTCATATCCAGCAGCTCCAGCTTCTTTATTGCCTTTGTTGCAGGGTCAACGGTAAACTCGGCTTTCATGCCGCCCACGTATGGGAACGAGTGTCCGTCGTTCTCGTAGCACTTCAAAAGCATGTCGGCCAGCTCCTTACCTGTAAGCTGTAGCTCAACGGCCTCGTTCTGGAATGGGTCAAGTCGCAGCACGTCAGATACGGTAAAACCGCCCACATCGTGAGTCTCATAACGCACGCCCCCGGCATTCTGGAAGCTCACGTCGCATTTTCCCTCGGCCACAAAGGCATCACACATCATGCTGCCCAGCTCCTCGTAGTTCTCAAACGGAGTGTCAACCTGAGCCAGCACGCGCTTGAATGCAGGGTTATCCGAGAAGTGCTGCACCAGAGCAGCCACCACCTTGTTCACGTTCTTCTGTCCGCGAATCTCAATATTCTCAGCCATACGCTTCACCACCTTACCGTCTTCCAGTATCAGTGTTGAGTGTGTGGCGCGCTTCAGTCGGTTGGTGTTCTGGGTGATAAACACGCCGTTGTGTGTCTCACCGCCCTTAAGCTGTGTGTGACTATGTCCGCCTACGATGATGTCGACCCATGGCAACTCTTTCGAGAACTCCACGTCGGTGCTATATCCTAAATGCGACAGCAGCACCACCACGTCGCACTTCTCTCTCAGCCAGCGCAGCTCCTGTATTGAAGCTAATGGCTCGCTGAACTTTATGTCAACGCATTTGTCAGGATGACTCTCGGGTATGCCCAGCTTACCTAATGCCACAGCACCGATAACGCCTACCGACAGTCCGCCGCAGTCAAATATCTGGTAAGGCTTAACGTGCATGTTCCACTTGCTGGCGGGCTGCACGTTGGCACACAGAGCAGAGAATGCGCTCATGTCTATCAGCTTTGCCAGCCCCTCCTGTCCTGAGTCAAACTCGTGGTTACCAAGTGTTGTGGCATCGAATCCTATTAAGTTCATCAGTGCCACCATCGGGTAGGCAGCGATCTCGTACATATCGTTAATCGGCTCTCCCGAGCGGTTGTCGCCTGCCGAGAGTATCAGCAGGTCAGGATACAGCGCGCGCAGCGAGTCGGCCACGAAACCCAGTCGTGGCATACACTCGATAGCAGCATGCATATCGTTAGTACTCAGAATGTGGAGCTCGCGGCGCTCCTGTGCCGAAACGCCCAGGGTCATCATTGCGGCCAGGGCCGATAATACTATTTTTCTCATTTCGTATCTTTAAATCTTATTCTAATCTCTCTATGTTCACTCACCGGAGCCTGCTGGTCAATCTCATGACCCCAGATGTCATATACAGCCAATTGGTCAATAAGTTTTGTGCTCATTCTGCGTCTCGTCAGATACATCAGGAGTGCGTGCTGAATTTCCGCCCCCTCGAACACATCCACAATTACACGGTTGATTTTTAGTCTCATATTCTTTAATTTTTACATTTTCTCATTATTACATTTTTCAATTTTCATCAGCGTACTCCTCCGCCTCCTCCACCGCCGGAGAATCCACCTCCTCCGCCGTGAAACGACGAGTGTCCGCCACCGCCACTGGCTCTCGATTCCCTCGCAGCCTTGCTCGCTGCAGCTCTCGACGTACTGCGTTGCATCACCGAGTAAATAGTAGGCAGTGTAATGTCGTTGGCCATCTGTGCGGCCACCTTGTCCATATTAAAGTATTCAGGATTAATCTTCTTCATGTCTTTTATCACCTGGTCGGCGATACCGAAGAGCGTGGCGTAAATCATATAGTCTTTCCACAGCTTCACCTCGTCCACTCCGCGCTCGTCAAGCAGCGTAAACTCCTTCAGGAACTTCTTCAGTCCCAGCACCTCGCGTACCTCAAACTCGCGGTTCTTGTATTTCTTTATCGATGTCTGTGTGTGCAGAGTGTCGATAAACGAGTCGGTTATCTTCGAGTTGAATCGGCTCTTCATATACTGCTTCAGCTCCTGCGGCTCCAGCACCTTGTCGCCACCTGCAGCCTTCTCAAATATGTCGTGCATCTTGCGCAGCAGCACTGGCTGTTTTTCCGAGTCAGGCAGTCGGTAGATGGTGAAGTTAGGCTCCAGCTTACCCTTGCTGTTGGGGTGCGTCTCAATGGCTATCGCGCCTAAGTCAATCAGCTTCAGTATGCATGCCGACAGCAGGTTGTTGTAGTCGGCCCCACCCCACTTGTAAGCATTCAGCATATTGTTAGCCTCCTGCAGATTGCCGTTCAGCGGAATGTCGCGATACCACATCAGGTCTTTCTTCACACGCCTCATGGCACGCCACTTATACACTGCGAACCATACGCCACCCACCACGGGCGATACGAATATCACCAGTATGTACAGCACTCCGAACAGAGTCATCGGGTCGTTCCAGTCCACCTCCTCATCATCGCTGCTGCTGGTATAGTCGCTGCCATCAAGGGCCATCTGTTTCTTCTCCTCAAATGTTCCCTCGTCCTCGTAGCTGGGTTCAAACAATCCTTTAGGAAATTGGGCCATCACGTATAGCGCAGCCTCGCTGCTCATCGCCTCGGTCGTCTCGGCCACGATGGCCCCGTTCTCATAGCGCAGCTCGCCCTGGAATCTAAAACCCCAAATGCCGCAGCTGTCGGGGTTTATCACCATTGTCGAGTCCTCGGTTGTTATCGTCACCTTGGCATGTTCAGGCTTTGGAGATACCGCCTGATCTAAGAACACGTGTCGCAGTCCGTCGGCATCAGGATATGCGCGCACCATGCTGGTCATGGTATATTTAGTGATGTATGTTCTCTCACCACTATCGCCCAGTCCCCAGCACAGCTCGTATCCGCGCTTAGTCTCAACAATACCGCATTTCATCTGTTTCCAACTGCGACTCTCGTTTACGTCCCAGTCAACATTCAGGAATTTCACGCCCGATTCGTCAGTAACGCTCAGGTCTTTCACTATGCTTGGGCCCATGTTTGCCAAACCAATGTAGCACTCTGTTCCCTCGCTGTCTATCGTCATCTGTCTGCGTTCAGTTATCAGTGCATCACCATTTTTCATCAGCACCACCTGAATATTCAGATCGTGCAACTGCGGGCGGCCAAACACGTTGATAGCCAAGAGCAGTAGTAAAACTGTTAAAAGTTTAGGTCTCATTCCAGTGTGCAAAGATACAAAAATTTACCCACGAACCGCACATTTTTGCGCAATTTTTTATAAAAATGCACAATTCCATGCAATCCATGGGTAAAAAGTACCTTTTTACGCCCTTACGCGTTTAGAAACATCACCTTTCTGCGATTATTGCTCGGTCGCACGGCAAAATGAACCCAAGCAGCACCATAGCGATTCTTTTCGATCAAGAGTTCATCGAAGTCATGCTGCGACTCTTTCGCGTAGTTGATAAGGATGGCCGCATAGCAGATAGCCTGCTCCATTCCCGAGGTTCGGATATCCACCGCGCACCCTGTTAGGTGGTTACTATTGTTCGCCCCTCCAATCTTCCTATTCAACTGCGGACTACGATATCCAGAGTTTATAATAATCGGTGCTCCCCTCCCTTTGGAGGGGTCGGGGGAGGCTGCTCTCTCACGCAACACTTCCAACCACTCACACACTCTCTTCATGTTTGCTATAGCCTCGTGGCTTGGGATATTATAAATCTCAGGATGAGAATTACTCTTTGTCAACTCCCCGAGCGTAAAGTGCTCACTCAATTTCATTTTACTATTCAATTGTACTATTTCGCTAATATTGCTATTATTAATAATTCTAATGCCGCGCCGCCGCATGCCGCAGCGCCGCAGCATTTGTTTTTAAAACATGATATTTCCAGTCTTGCGATAAAGCGCTTTTTCCTGTCCCTTTTCCTTACTGATTTTCTCTATCAGATGGTCACACTGCATACGCGTTACCTTCTTACGAGCAGAACCCGCACTGCCCAGATTGAAGCAGTGAACCACGTCCTCGATAGTAAACTCATCAGGCAGACGATTAAAAGCCTCAAGAGTCTTTTGCTTGCGCTGCACATTCATGCTGGCATCCTTCAGTTTGTTGTCAAAGTAATTCTCAGCCATCGCTCCAAAGTAGTGGCGCTGACAGGCGTACTGAATATTCACAATCAACTCTGCAAGTTTCCAATCCACCTCATCTGTCTCGAACTCACCACACCAGTACTGTCCATCCTGTTTCATCTTATCCCAGTGGCGCATCACGATGAATGGAGCAGAGAAATTCAGACCATGATAAGCGCAACGTTTCAACAACATTTCATCAGCCTTTGAGTCATTCTCCTTGGCATCCTCCATACGTCGTGCCGTCCAATCGTAGAGCTCATCCACAATCTTCTGAACACTCAGCTCGCCCTTCATCTTGTCCAGTTTCTCAGCCCACTCCTTCAGACGGTTGTCGCTCTCGTAGTCTACAAAACTCTCGCGACTCATCATCTCAAAGTTGGTAGCTGGCAAAGGAATACAGGTCAGACGGGTTGCGAGACCGCTTCCAAAGTTCTGCTCATTCACCATCTTCTTCAGCGCAATAGGCGTGCCTGTATAGATGTAGTTCCAGATGACGTAGAACTCCTGGAACACGCTGTCCACATTTGAGTATGCCTGACCGTCCTCCTCATTATGGAAAGCTTTCAACTGCAACGCCTGCTTGTCGATGTATGAGCCACCTTTTTGCAGCGACAACGTATTGTCGAGTTCTGTGTCGAAGGTCAGCATGTGCAACTGCATCGGCTCGCCGTTTACCTCTTCTACAGCATTCACCATATCCTGAATGAACTGCGCGTTCGAGGTTCGCGCTGGGTGGATGCGAACCACCACCTTCGGCTTCTTAGGCTTCTCCTTATTGGCCCCCTTGGTACGCATCTGTTCGCGATAGGCATTGATGGCATCCTTACCAATCTTATCAGCCTCAACAATAGGCGAAGCAAGTAGTTTAAAGAGCCTTGTAGCGAATGATTTTCCACTTGCAGGGTCGCCAATTATCAGCGTTGAGTTGTTTAGCCTGCGCAACTCTTCTGGACGATGGTAAAAGCGATAGGTGCAACGAGTCATCAGCGTCATCATCAGTCCGCCAGCTACAAAGAGAGCAGCAGGATATTGGTTGCGTTTCAGACCCTTGCAGATATCCTTCAATAGCGGAAAGTCCTCAGCCATAGCCTCAATCTGTTCGCCCCACTCCCATAGCCAACGGTTGATATCCTCCTCGGCCATCGCTACCGTCCTCGTCGTTTGCGTCTTCGTAATCTCTTGGAATGTGCGCCCTGTGGCTTTCTGTATCGCTTCCTGCATCGCCTTGCTGGGCAGACTGCTGGCATACTTCTTCTCCTTTTGCGCCACACACTCAGCGGCACTGGCCACTGTCTGACTAACGTTCTCGTTTCGTTCGTCGATGATCTCCTTGACCCACGATTGACTCTCCACCATGCGCTGTACTGCGGTTTTGTCGCCATCGAGCATAAGCAGCAGGTCGGTTGCCAGCTTGAGCGATTCTGTATGACGGTTGCTGTCGGCTTGGCATGGCAGTTTGTCGCCATAGCGAGCATCAATAATACTTTGTACATCATAACCTCGCCACTTTATTTCATCCTGTGTGACTGGGGACTGGTACCTGTCATGCGGGTTCGTAGCCTGTGAATGACCGTCTCGATATAGAGCATTATATCGCTCAGCAAATTCCTTGTTCTCATACGTAAAAAGTTCCTTATCAATATACAAAATGTCAGATTCTTTACAAATGTAACTCATCCTCGATGAGTCCTTCCCTGATTCATCAATAACCACATCGTCACCAAGCAATTTTGCCATAGCATGCTGGTTATCCACCAGGTTTCCCCAATCAAGTCGCGCCTTGAAAACTATCTTCAATCCCTTGCCACTGGGACTGATATAGACGAGCACTATACCTAATGCTTTCAGATCGAGTCCCTTTTCTATCCAACCCTGATAGAGTGTGAGAGGATTGTCGATGTGGTCCAGATCCATCACTACTAAGCCTGTCAGTCGTGTAGCCTTCTGCTTGCGCCATGCACCAAGTTTTCCATTGGCCGACTCGGTCTCATCGAATGTTGCCTGGAAGATAAATGCAGGCAACTTGCGCTTCAACGAGGCATCGCCTGTTTCGCGAAACTTATCAATGTTCTCGTTCCATTTGCCCGCCTTGACGAGGGCCCAGAACTGGGCCTCGCCTACAGGCAATGTAGGATTACTAAAATTCTTCTGATAACAAAACATACGCCCTCCTTCCTGTTAACAAAATTCGATAAGTTCTCGCTCTATCATGGCATTCTTGGCCGAACGGTTATGGTCGTCCATCAGTCCCATCACAGCCGCCGATCCCATGTCTTTGGGGAACGAGCCGAACACCTTTATGCGCTGCATGCTCTCCTTAACCCAGCCCCATGGCAGCTTCTTCACTATCACATCCTTCTCACGCTTAGATGTCTTGCGGTTATATCCCTTAAAGGTCAGTCGTCCGGTGTTATGGTCGATAAATAATACACCCTCAACTCTTTTTCCTTCCATGAGTTTTTCTAAAAGGTTCATGGCGTCCAATAAAAATACAAATTTCTTAATCATTTAAAAAATAATAATTTCTGTTAGTTTTTTTACTGTTCCTTTTGCCTTTCCGGCATTTTTAAGTCCGTCGCTCATTTGCCATCTTGAGCAGCAGAAGTTTGAGTTTACTTTCAGCTGCATCTTCGAGCATATTCGCTCTCCCTGATTGTCTATCTGCCTGAATTGGCATGAGCAACAGCCCTTCTTTATCTTGATGTTGTATTGGTTTTTAATGGTGGTCATCCTTGTGCCTCAGCTAGTCGTTCCACGGTCAGCGCAAAAGCGTCAAACTCCAGCTGGTCGTCGGCCTCGCCATTCTCCAACTGTTGTTCCCAAGTCTTTATCATGCTGCCGATATAATCCTCAACATTGATATCTATCTTAGCCATAGCCAGCTTGTAGTTGGCCATCAGCTTGCTCAGAGCGTAATTCATCGACACCAGACTGCCGATGGTAGGACTCGCAGAAAGCATTGCCTTCTTCATCTCGTCGTAGATACGATCGCCCTCGGCGATGTTGCGTATCAAGATTTTTCGTTCTTTCATTTTCATTCTTTTTTTTAATTATACAATAGTTCGTTAATAAACTCTCGGCCTTTTTCCGTCCACACCATCGAACGTTTCAGCAGTCGTTTGCCCTGCTGGCTGTAACGGATGGAGTAGCGATAGGAAATTAGATCCATGTTCTGATAGCGACTGGTAACACAGTAGTCGCCGCTGTGCTTCATCACCACCTTGCGGTCTCTCAGAAACGATAGCAGGTCGTTGCCCTTCATTCCGTAGCGCTTGGCTATCTCGGTTGTGGTGTAGCAGAATTTTGCATGTCGGTTCATCTCCACCAGCTCATCGGCTATCAGCTCATCGGCCTCTTTAACCACCTGACTGTTGATTACTCCGAAGATTGAAAAAACTGTTGTTTTCTTCATTTTCTTTTCTTGTTTTACGTCGCCTCCTTTAAAGCGACCTTTTTAATTATTAATATTCACCTTTTCACCTCTTCACCCTTTCACCTCTTCACCTCTTGCTTCTTTTTACTTCGGCCTTCCGAAGGATCTTTTGTATCAATAAGTCAAAGAACACTGTCGTTTTTTCCTTTCGACGTTGCAAAGTTCGCAATAAAAAATCACCCCACGAAGGATTAATTTTCTATCGTCCGACGAATCGTCCGACCTTTTCAGAAATCGTCCGACAAACCGTCCGACTTCCTGCATTGAGCCCTCAAAAAAGCACTCAAAAATCGTTTTACTATGTTCTTTCTTCTCAACGCCTCACTTGCTTTTGGGACATCAGCAAACGTCCAATCAGGGTACTTACCCTGCACTTTGGCTATCGTGTCATAGATAGTGGTGCGCCCAGGCAGATTGTCGAAATCAGCCTCACGCATATAGTCAATAAAGTCTTTGGGGGTGTAAAAGAATGGCAAACCTTTTACCACGCTCTCGTTCATGGCCACCATCAGGTAAGCATAGTCGCAGGGATAACGGAATGCCAGCGTCTGCCGCATTTCGCGAATGGCCGATACCACATAGGCGTCAGTGGTCAACTTCTTATCACCACTCTCACACACGCTCAGCACCTCTACTTGTGGGCACAGACTCACCATGCCCATAAACTTCTCAAAAGCTGCGTCGTCAATACGCAATACTACTTGTTTCATTGTCTCTAAGTTTTGCGAGACGTGTGGTCGGCGTCCGGACTTCCCTCATGAGACCTCACAAACCTCAGATTCAACATTCTATTTATCGACAACAAAATTACGCACAAAAAATGGGCTACGGAAATAATCCGCAGCCCAATGGGAAGTAGTGGGAGTTTTAGTGGGAGCTTTTATTATTTTGGGAGCTCAGTGGGAGTTAGTGGGAGCTTTGGTGGGAGCTTTGGTGGGAGCTTTATATAAGTTCTTTGGGAGTTTTTCCAGCATAGCCTCGCCTGCAATATGGTAGCGGTCATAGTATTCGCCATGCACAGGCGCCGTTGCGTCAGTCCACGCATCGAATGGTTTCGAAAAACATTCTACAGCCATGCGCCTCACCTCATGTTTTACAGGCAGGTGTTTATGATTGGGCAGCACATACTTCACCAGGTTGCAGAACGTTTCGTAATCACCCTCTTTAATAAAGCCGCAGTCCATCAGTACACGGCAGGCCCCTAGCCAATAGCGGATGCCCTTTACCTTATCGCCAGCGTAGATGAGTGCTGCCTCTACCTCTTCCTGAGTAGGTATGCGTGGTGGTTCAGGCTTTGGCTCAGTTTCTTGTTGCAGATAATTCGATATGCAACTTACCAGATTCTCGCGCGAGTCGTTATGCAGGGTCAGGTTATACTTCACCTTACCACCTATATATATATTCATATCCTCCGTTATCTGTTTGGGATTGTATTTGGGGTTCGAGGGCACCAGCCAGTGTCGGCCCTGATCGTCCATATAGTAGTTCTTTACCATCCACTCGCCATCTATCGATACATATATGATATCCTTATTGCGTAGCTGAAAGGTTTTCTCTATCAGCAGTACATCGCCATCGAATATGCCCACGCCCACCATCGAGTCGCCCTTAACTGATATGGTGTAAGTGTTCAGCCCGTCAAAGTCGCCTCCAGGCACTCTTATCATTTCAGGTGGTATGTCGCCCTGCTCAGTTGGCAGTCCGCAACTGGCCTTCACGTCGTAGAATGGCACCAATATGCCACACTCTTCGCCACACAAATATGCTATTTTATGGTTGTTAAAACACATCTTCTTACCTTCGATTTATAGTTATTCGTTAAACGGCTACAAAGGTAATAAAAATCCCACACCTAACAATAGGTGCGGGATGATATTAAGAGTTTTTAGCAGATGGTCTGGGGTTTGTTGTCGCGATTTGCGATATCAAATCTTTTAAGGTCACAATGTGTGATCTTAAAATGCATCACTTATCACGTGTTTTGTTCATTAGCCGCTTAGTATGTTTCAATTCTTTTTTCAACAGTTCCATACGTTCCTTCAGTTGCTCTTGTGTAGGCAACATATCCTTGATGCGGATGTTATTATAGGTTGCAACTCCCATCGGCGTGCTGATACCCTTGAATGACCACTGAACATCTGCCTTATTCATATCAGAACAAATCAGAAGGCCGATGGTCGGATTATCATCTGATTGTTTTACCAGTTCGTCAACGGCATTCACATAGAAGTTTAGCTTTCCTGCATATTCTGGTTCAAATGGTTTCGCCTTAAGTTCGCAAACCACATAACAACGCAGACGAATATGATAGAATAGCAAATCTATTTTTCGAGAACGTCCACCAACGATAATCTCTCGTTGCTTACCCAAAAAAGCAAAGCCATTGCCCATTTCAAGCAATAATGCTGTAATGTTTTCGTGTAAGGCTTCCTCCAACTCACTTTCATCATATTTCTCTTGGCTTACCGTCGCAAATCCAAAGTCATAGTTTTCCTTCACTACTTGCAGGGCCAGTTGAGCTAATTGTGGTGTTAGATGCTGCGGAAAATTATTAGGAGCTTTGCCTTGTGTATTATAAAGATTGTCTTTCATGACCCGCTCCAAGACATCCCTGCTAATACCCTCCTTAATGGTATAGTTTACATAGAACAGGGCCTCTTCCACGGATTCTGAATGCTGAACAATACGAACATGGTGCCCCCAAGGTACACAGGCGAAGGGCAGAGGAAATTCTGAAACAGGCTGTTTCAGTTTTTCTGTCCCATCATCATCTATTTGCTGAAGCTTCTTTTCATATTCATCAGACGGTAACATTTCTGAAACAAGCTGTTTCAGTTTTTCCATATTCTCTGTGTAGAACAGATACCACTGTTTCATATACCAAAGATTTCTTGCCGAGAAGTTGCTGCTGTCTGGGAACTCTCGCCTCAAATCCAGGCTTACCTGTTCAACTATTCCTGCCCCCCAACGTTCTTCGGCTTTCTTCTGCACAAGGTCACGCCCCATTTGCCAATTCCAAAGCAGCTTTTCGGCATTCACCTTAACAGCAGCCTTCACTTGTGCTGAACGGTAGCGATGTTTCACCTCCGCTATCCACTCTGCATAATCCGCATCTAGTTTTACGTCATGTGAGCCCACCATCACTGGTTGCTGCAAATCAATTTTATCTTTCTTTATCATTGATCAATCTACTTTTTCGGATGCAAAAATAACACTTTTCTACCAATTAAGTATGCAAAAAATGAAAAAGTTACATCTCGAAATAGTATTTTTTCAAAAATAAGAAAACCATATCAAAAAAACATCTAATATGCAATCTTGTTGCATATTGTCCCTATATCTTTGTCGACAAACTTTTATGATATGACAGAAAAGAAAATAGCTAATCAAGAGCATATAAACGAACTTCTTCAGAGGTTATCCGTTGGCATCTATGGCAAAGAGTGTATCATTTCAAAAGCGCTGCTATGTGCATTGGCAGGCGAAAGCATGTTTCTTCTTGGTCCTCCAGGTACTGCCAAAAGCCTTATTGCTCGTAGATTAAAATCCATCTTCAAAGGAGCCAAGGCCTTCGAATACCTGATGTCGCGTTTTAGTACACCAGATGAGATTTTTGGCCCTGTATCCATCGCAAAACTGAAGAATGAAGATAAGTATGAAAGGCTAGTGACTGATTATCTTCCTGATGCATCAATTGTCTTTCTTGACGAAATTTGGAAAGCGGGACCAGCTATCCAAAACTCTCTCCTGACTGCTATCAACGAGCGAATATACAAGAATGGCTCATCACTAATTAATCTTCCTATGAAGGTGCTGATTGCCGCTAGCAACGAGTTGCCAGAAGAAGGAAAAGGTCTTGAAGCGCTATGGGACAGATTTCTAATAAGGGTGGTTTCAAACAGCATTGATGATGAAACTTTGTTCTTTGATATGGTAAGGGCTGATATTCCCTCAGAGATTACGCTTCCAGATAATCTTCTTATCTCCGATTATGAATATGCATCATGGCAGGAAGAAATCAGAAAGGTTGTTATTCCTGACGATATATGCAAAATCGTATCTTGTATCAGACAGCGTCTCGTTATAGAAAGTAAGAAGGACGAACATCATGAAGCAGACTTTTACGTTTCTGATCGTAGATGGAAGAAGATTTTCCATCTTATGCAAACATCAGCATTCATCAATGGTCGGAGGACCATAGATATTACAGACAGCCTGCTTATGATTCACTGTCTTTGGAGCCATACATACCATATACCTATTATAATATCGTGTGTGTGTCGCTCCATTCTGTGGCAAGTTGGTGATATAATCGAGAAAGTTGAACACAGCTTGGATAGTATAGAGAAGGTTCCTGCTGCAAAGGCAAATTCAAAGAGCAGCCTTCCTAAAGAGAGTTTTGACCTAGTTGATATATTCTATTACGAGTTGGAGAGTTATCCCAAAGGGAGATGCCTGATTGTTGCTTCAGAACTAAAACATCTTAAAACAGATGCTGATACACCTGGTATCATCTTCTATGATGAGAAGAAGAAAACATGGATTATCCATGTATTGTATTTTGGGAACCCATTTGAATCTGCATTAAAAGGAGTAAGTGCGGCCATAAAGGTCAAACTGAGACGCGTTTCGGATGGCGTCACGGTTGATGGTGTAATATATCACCTTGTGCGCAACGATAGTAGTACCCTTGCAACTAATCATCGTTCTCAATCTCAATTTACTAAGTCTCTTAATGAAGAATTGGATGAAGCCTATATAATATTGAATGATATAGGAGAGCGCTTTAAATCACACTCCAACATTCTGAACTCAAAAGACGAAATTGAACTTATTCGTCACGAAATATCTCTGTATCAAAAAAGAATAGATGTATTAAGCAAGAGAATCCACATAAAGAAATGATAATAGAAAAAGACTTCAAGGAAAATATGCTAGAGTATTATGGAGAAGTAATTGACAGTTGTTTGTTTAGTGAAGCTCCTTCATATACAGAAATCAAAGAAGACCCAATATCTTGCTATCTAGTTAACACTATCACAGATTATTTATCTCTAAACCCTCAGGCATCCCTATGGAAGCAAACATTGAGAACTGATTTGATGCGCTTTCTAGAAGAGGTTCTTGAAATGTATTATTATATCATCAAGGATTATCATAAACAGCTATCGTTAATTGAGCAGTTTGTGAACATTCCTTTGCAAGGAAAGATGATGATGTGGGAACGTGTATATGGTTCCATCGTAGCTCATTACACCAGTAACGAGTTGGATATTGATATATATAACCAACTACTGCTTGATGCAGATGACGAAGGTGACATAGAAGCCACTTTGGATGCATTTATTAATAATTGGCAGGAGGTAAATCAAAAGCAGAAAACCAATAGAATTAGAAGCATGATAGAGAACCACAGCAATACCCCTTTTGCCAAATGTTATGGTTCACATGATTATCGTATTAAAAAAGATATAGAAACCACATACAAGCAATACCGTATTCTAAAAGAGATCGTCGAGGTCTTAGGTCGAGAAAGAGAAATCTGCATGGCAGAAGAAACACAAGTGATACGCAGATTCCAGCCGGCTTTTATATCTGAGGATGCGACAAGTCGAGAATCTGAGATTATCTCACTAGGTGATAGAGTGTCTCATCTTGTCCCTACAGAATATTCCCTTCTCGCAGATGATGATCTTGAACAGTTGTTCTATTACAAATACGCGACCAAGAACCTTCTATTATATTCTAATCTGAGGCAAAACACTTCAGCACAATCTGGCAAGAATACAACAAATAGACTTCAAGCGGGTCCCATCATCGTATGTCTTGACACCAGTAGTTCTATGTCTGGCAGTCCTGAGAAGATAGCCAAATGTATGCTTCTACAATTGCTTGATGTGGCTAAACGTAAGAATCGAAAACTATATCTCATCACATTTGCTGTCAGAGCACAAACTATTGACTTGAGCAAACCAACCAATTGGCGTACGCTAAACCAGTTTCTCAATAATCGATTCACAGGAGGAACATCACCTGAAGCGATGCTAAATGAAGCACTAGCCACGCTCCGCCAAACAGACTATTCCTTGGCAGATGTGCTCATTATCAGCGATTTTATCTTCAAGCAACCAAGCGAAAACACAATAAAATCCATCAACATAGCCCACAAAAACGGTACTCGTTTCTATGGGCTTATGATTGGCAATCACTCTTCTGCCTGTGAATCGTTTCTAACAGAGATCTGGAGAATTTCTATATAAAATAGTTCATAACTATAATGGCTCCAAAATTCGAGTAGGTTAATCCGTTCTATGATTGTACCCTGCAAAATTAATATAGTGTTTTTTCCCAACCAACATCAATAAACTTTGCTATTGTTTGGATATCAACAAACCTGAGTTCTCTTTCTTTAGGAACAGGAATTCCAAACATATCTTTATGTTGGCGGTATTGAAGGAAGAAGGTGCCAACAAGATTTGTGTTATGAACAAAGCGGTTTACACCTGTTGGTTCTATTCCTGTTATTTGAAACAATTTCCAGCGTTTTCTCTCTCCATCCAAAGGTGTTTTGACTTTTTTGAATGTATAGCCCATCCATTCTTTTCGAAATCCCCAATAATAATTTGCTGAATTTGCGAATATAATCAAACGCGGCTTCAATTCTTCAATATAATCTCTTGTATGTGCAAGAAGTCTGCCATGATATCTATTTTTTAAATCATTATCAATATGTACCTGAACCTGCCTTCCATTTCTTACAGGTAAAAGGTCTATGTATCCGCATTTCTTGTCATAAATCCCCATCATTTTATGCTTTGGATCCCAAAAATCGTTTTTGCAGCAAATGTAATTGTGTATTTCATCTCCTTCCCCAGAAGGATTCAATCCCACTAATAGTATTCCTCCATCTTGTACTTGGGGATTCGTTATGAGACCAAGACCACCATTTATACCTTCTTCTTCGCGGACTTCTTTATAATGTCCCATCAATTCTGCTGCAGTCATCATTTCTTTAAGTTATTAGTTATACATAATTTGTTTTTAGAAAATCTGAGGCAAAGATAATAATTGTTTTTCAAAAATAAGACTATTTATTGAGAAATCTCTTTTAATTCTAACTCCTCCAGATTCTTTGCCAGTTTTTCAACTAGAAAATCATACGGATGGTTTATGCCCTCCAAATGAAGTTTTGTAGAAATCCTGTACCAATCCCATAATTGACTATCAGTAATCCCATTCAAAGAACTATGATACCAGTTACGATATTTGTCTGCAACGGAGGTCATACCCATCTTATCCAGATGATAGAGAATTTTATTTATCTTCTCAGAAAAAGTCTCACCATCTGCATAATCAATAGTGTTTTTCGTTTCACATATCTCTTTAGTAACTCTAACTAAAAGCTTCCACACTTCTCCAGTAGATATTTTCCGTCCCGTTGACGATATCACCCACAGATATTCGTATGGATTTAATACACTCTGATCAATTATATAGGATTTCTCTTCACATAATCTTCTCACAACAAATGGACGATTTCTTCCAATTGACAGTTCTTCTTTATGCTCCAATATATATGATGTAGGAAAATGTCGAACGATTGGCCAAGCACATTGTTCCTCATGGTATCTCCCCCACAGTTCTGCAATGACAGGTTCAAAAGAATTGTCCCACATATCTAATAATCGTGAGTATGCCCACTCGCGATAAGATTTTTCTCGACGCAGATGATGCATTAGCACCAACATCTGCTCCTTCTTGTCAAGTCCTACAAAACGCCGTCTTAGCTCTCTTAGAGCGGCATTCTCCACACTCCTTTTATCACTCTGCAAGTTTTTTAGTACAGACCTTAAAGGGGTGTTCCAATTATTGGCTTGCCTCATAAATTATTCATTAAAATATTAGTACTGCATTATGCAAGAACCAATTCAATAGCAGCTTATTGCTACAGAATATGGCTCGCGAGACAATATCTAATGGATAAGTGCAGAACATCACTCTTTCAATCATTGTGTCCTGTGAAAAACCTCGTGCAACAAACATTCGCTGTAAATTATCCTCAACTGTACATTCTGGAATCCATTCCATACCAAACAACTTGGCAGGGTCATGTTTTTGTAAATGGTTGCCATCAGGGTATATGTACTGAATAACTTGGAAACGTTCAAAGAATGGATCCTTCAGCAATTCCTCGTCATAGACAACATAATAACAATATAATAAAACATCTACATTCCTACGTTTGAGCTGAACAGGAAACTCTATAAATAATCTCTTTAGATACTTGAAATCTACATCCTCGTTTCCTGCTTTTTGCGTAACAACCAGAATTTTCGCACCAGAATTGCCACAACCAACATACTTATTGGGGAACCTTTCACCCAAACTTTTAAGTTCATCAATAATTGCCATAATTCTTTCACTTTTTGATAATATTAATACTCAAATGTCTTTCCGAATTTCTTTCTATATTGATATTTTAGCCAAATCAATTTACCCACTAACATTGTTTTATAATCTGTGGATTTTATTTCTGAAAACACATCCATTAGCTCTTGATATGTTTGCTTAGGGATATAGCGTTTCTTTATTTTTTCATTCATGTGCCATCTTGTTGAATCGCATCGATCTATAACTTCAATAAGTAAAGAGTAGTATTCTTTATTCTTCTTGACAATGTCTGACACAATTTCTCTTACAGTTTCCTTGGGCGTGACTAAGAAAATAGAAGGCAAAGCATCTATTACAGAATCAAAATCTTTATCTGGTGAATAGAAATTCTTGTCATCCTTCAATTTATGAAAAGCATATATCCATGTTTTTGACCACTTATATGCATCAAATCTCAAAATATTCGCTAATATAGTATTAAAAACACGGCTATACCATAACCTCTTTGAATAGATATCTTTAAATTCACCAGTAGCAAGCATGTCTATATATTTTCTTATAAGCCCATCATCTTTAATTATTAGACCATCAGCGTATCTGTAAATATTTGATTCCAACACAAATTTTGTATGTTTTAAGTCCGCATTTGATAATCTATCATACGGCAAAGTTGCAATCAAGAGAGAATCACAATCCCAACTCTGAAACATAAATTCTGTATGATCTCTACTACGCACTTCCAGTTCTCCAAATAAATGCTTCATGTTAAAGACCTTACTTGGGTTGTATTGAAATAGAGTTGTTATACTTTGATATGCATAAAAGAAGAGTGAGAAATTATGAAAGAACTTTTCTTTTATCAATTCCTCATCGAATACGGTATAAAACGCATATTTAAAAAATTCAATTTTATCAGTCAAATCCCAACGTAAGTCACTAAATACATATTGATAACGATGCCATGAACGACATGTTCCATCAATACAGCAAACATCTCCATTTTTCTTCTTTTTTACAATGACATCGCGCTGGCCTTTGAACGGGAACAATGGGTTGAACGTTGACTCGTCACCAACTTGTTCGCCACCATAAAAAAAGTCCTTCACATCATTAAAGTCAGTCTGGTTTTCTATGTTTTTAAGCCATTGACATGAATTATTTACATTATATACAGAAAGACGGTCATCGTCAATCTTTGGAACAATGATAAGAACAGGGGCATTAGGATTGCCATAGCCAATAAACTTGCCCTGATGGGCCTTAACCATGTTTTTAAAATCTACTGAGTATTCCATATCTTTACTTTTTGATGGCAAAGATATGGGGTCAATATGCAACATGATTGCATATCAGAAGAAATTATTCATAAAAATCGTGCATTTCTTGAATAATAGCCTTGATTTGCTGACGAAAAGCGCCTGGCGAAAGTACCTCCAGCTGGTTGCCATGGCTCAGAATCTCCTGAATGAAATCGTAGGTTGGTGCTATCTTATACTCAAAAATGGTATACTCTGCTTTTGACTCTATCTCACGCTGACTATGATGTAGAGGAAGTGAACGCAGATAGTTGGGTTTCTCACGATAGGCCTTCAATCTTATTGTCATAGGCTTTGCATCATGGAATACACCATAATAATCCGTGTAATAATCTTGGGGTGAGAAATCCTTTGGATAGTTAAACTTAGAATCCAAAACTTCCACACGCTTTATACGGTCTAGCCCAAAGCGGCGAATCTCTTTCCCAGGCAATACAAGTGCCATCACATACCAACGACGCTTGAACAATCTGATGAAATAAGGATTAACCTTTAGTCCCTGAATAATATTGCCAAAGAAATCCTCATAATCAATCACTATTTGACGATTGTCTCTCATCGCAGACGTAATAATCTCGAGATAGTACCTACCAGATGGCACATCCTCCAACATAATTCTGTCGCTAATATTGCGATTATCCATCAAGAGGTTGCTTACAGCAAAAGAATCAAGCAACCATTGGTTGATAGAATCATTCTCCAGCGCATCAGGATTATCTATATAATATAGGTTAGACCCCCTCTGGCACTCTATCACAACACCAAACTGCATCAATATCGCATTTCGATGATTATGGAAAGTACGCAGTTTCAGAGGCTGGTGCAGATCATTGATATACGCATCATCCCATTTGCGGGCAATGTCTTCAAACGAAATCTTGCCAGCATCATAGATAGTGGAAATCAGCCACATATATTTTGCATATAGCCTGTCTGTCATACATCAAGCGCTTAGATGCCACAAATATACGAAGAATTATTTAATGATATTCGTTTTTGAACGAAAATCTTCACAAATATGCTCGAAACGGGCATAGTGTGAATAAATTGGCCAGGATTTGATTAAAAATACTAAAAAAACGTCTGATTTATACAACTACCAGTTGTACTATTCAATTATTATTCCTATCTTTGTCAAATATGAAAAAGAAAACACAAGAATTCCTTGAAGCTCATCAGAGCGAGACGCCATCAAAATGGCGCGAGGAAGCGGAATGGAGAAGCGACAATTGGTCGTGGTTGCGGCATTCACAGAGGATCGCCGTAAAGGTTCTATTACAAATGAAGCAGGAGGGGCTGACACAGGAAGCCCTTGCTGAACGCATGAACTGCACCCAACAATATGTGTCGAAGATTCTAAAAGGCAAAGAGAACATGTCGCTTGATACACTATCGAAATTAGGGATGCACTTGGTATAAACCTAATATACGATGAACAAGTGACAAATATTCACATGGTTGCCGAGGAAGTATTAGCTTAATGTGCGGCATGCGGCGGTGCGGCGGTGCGGCATTTGGATTTTGCGTAGTGCAGGAGGTGAGGCATATATCTCTATTTTAAATTATTATATATTATAATATATAATAATTATATATAATATAATAATCTAGGTGCCGCGGGTAGCGATTTTGCTAATGCCGCATCGCCGCATGCCGCACCGCCGCACGTCATTTTAACATTTAAAAATAAGTCAGAAATAAAACACGAAAAGCCTTGCATATCTCAAGAAAAATTCGTACCTTTGCATTGTCAATATGAGAGAACGCAGGCGGCGGTATTAAGGATAAAAATTGCGAGACTTAAATCTAGAAATTGCGCGCATTAATCCTAGCAATTGCGACCTTTAACTGTAGTGCCAATCGGCTCAAAATAGCGACAAAGAGAGAACCATGAAATTATTAAACATGAACCTTTAAACATTAAAATTATGGCTATTAAAGTAATTGCACAGCGACGTGAAGTAAAACTTGGTAAGAATCCAGGAAAGAAGTTCGTGATTCGTCCTGATTTGTATTCACCAATTCAGGAGAAGAAGGTATTCGCAGAGGCTGCAACCCACAGCGGAATCTCTGCAGGTGTAATCAAAGCGGCTTGGGATGCCGCAGGCGAGGTAATCCGTACATGGGCAACAGAGGGTCACTCTATCCCACTGCCAGGACTGGGAACTATGCGATTCGGAGTTCGTAGTAAGGCAGTAGAGAATCTGGAGGACGTGAAGACCGGATTGATTACAGTGCGCCGTATCATCTTTACTCCAAACGTGGAGGTGAAGGACGAGCTGAAAAACACCTCGATTCAGATCACCTGTCTGGATGAAGATGGAAACGTGCTGAAGCGCGTGACCAGTGGCGACAGCGGCGACATCGAGGATCCTGAGAGCGGCAACCAGAACGGTGGCAATGGCGGAAACACACAGCCATCGGGCGATGTACCCGGAGAGGGAGATTAAGCGATTGGGGCAAAAGCCCCAACGCTTAAAGGTAAAAAGTTGAAAAGGTAAAAAGGTAAAAAAATAAAGATTATGACTAAGAGAGAAACCATTAAGTTCATCGTGCAGATGATTGCAAGTATCGCAACCGCGATTGTTACGGCCCTAGGTGCAACGAGTTGCATGAGCGCGTAGAAAAAGAAGTCCCCACCGTTTCGGCGGGGATTTTGCCGAGTTGAAGAAGGAAGGTGCTATCGTATCGCCCGTACGCTGCAAGTGGCAACCCGCCTAAACTCTAATAAATCATAAAATCCCAAGGCGCTTTAGCGGTGCTTTGGGATTTTTTATGTATATTCGCACCCAAATCAAATCAGATAATAATGAAAAAGATTTTTATCCTTGCAGCCATCGCGCTCGCATTAACAGCTTGCGGTAACAAACAGCCTGAAGTGACAACGTCGAATAATCTATTCTCATCGCTTCTCGGCAAGAGCGATGCAGAGGTGCAGGCTCGTATCGACAGCGTGTGGACACACTTTTTCACTCCAGGCGACATCAGTAAGTATGATGCCGACGGCGAGAAATGCGTGTATTACGAAGTGGGCGACTCGATGGGTATCATCGTTGACACCGGTAGTAACGACGTTCGCACCGAAGGTATGTCATACGGAATGATGATCAGCGTGCAGCTCGACAAGCGCGAAGTGTTCGACAAACTATGGCGATGGACCAAGGCCTATATGGCTTACCCCGCAGATAGTCCTTGGGATGGATATTTCTGTTGGCAATGCGGTCTCGACGGAAAGCAGATAGGACAGAGCAACGCCTCAGATGGTGAAATCTATTTCGTTACAGCACTCTTCCTCGCTGCCGAGAAATGGGGTGAACCAAAATATGCTGCTGATGCCAACGAGATACTTCACAAGGTGACATCGAAAGACGGCAAGGCTTCGGGCGTCTATAACCTTTACGACGACTCCACGCGTCTTGTAACATTCGTACCTAATGAGGAGGTTCATTGGTATAGCGATCCGTCATATTGTCTGCCAGCATTCCTCGACCTCTGGGCTGAGAAGGCTGATGCCAAAAACGACTTCTGGCGCGAGGCTGCCGGTAAGACTCGTTGGCTTTTGGAGGCTTCTCAGGACTCTGTGACCGGACTCTATCCCGACTATTGTCTCTTCGACGGCAAGCCTTATCGCCGTCCTAACTTCGACTACAATACCGACCGCTATCAGTATGATGCCATACGCTGCGCAATGAACGTCGGCATGGATTATTATCTCACAGGCCAAGCCCGTGATGCCCAGCGCACGATGATGCGCCGACTGCTACAGTTCTTCAAGAACGAGGGATTTAACGGTGGTCAATTCAACCTTGATGGCACAGAGCCTACAGGCAATTATACCGAGGGTATGGCAGGAGCCAATGCCGTGGGAGCCTTTGCGCTTGCCGACAGCGACAATGAAGAAGATCGCGCCTTGGCCCGCGAATATGTGCAACGTCTTTGGGATGTACAGCCACCAACAGGCAAATGGCGATACTATGTAGGCATGGTATATTTCCTCTCCATGCTCCACGTATCTGGTAAATTTAGTTTATGATTTGCAGCATGGATGACGATTTTAGGCATATGAAGAAATAGCGAATTAACAATTATTATGCCATAAAAATGGGCAAAAACTTGGAAGTTTAGAGTTTTATTCGTAAATTGCACCCCAAATATTACTAAAAGCCTATGAAGCTAAAAGATTTCTTTGCTTTCAAGGACTGGCTATCTTATCGGCAAAAGGTGGGTTTGCTGGTTATAGCGGGCGTCGTATGCGGCCTCGGCGGATTATTTATGTATCTGCTCAGGGCGCATACCTATTTTATAGGCGACAACCCATCGGCATGCGTCAACTGTCACATCATGACGCCTTACTACGCTACATGGAGCCACTCATCGCACGGACGTATCGACAACCACACGAATGGTGCTACGTGTAATGATTGCCATGTACCCCATCAGAACTTAGCTGTATATTACGGTTTCAAGGCTGTAGACGGTTTGAAGCATACAGCGTATTTCGTAGGTCACATGGAGCATCAGGCCATCAAGGCTGAAACGCTCACAGGTCAGGTGGTGATGGACAACTGTATCCGTTGCCACGAGCAACTTAATACAGAGTTTGTTAAGACAGGCCGCATGGGGTATATGAAGCAGATGGCCACTGGCGGCAAGGTGTGCTGGGACTGCCATCGGGGTGTACCTCATGGCGGAATGAACTCGCTGATGGCAACACCAGGAGCCGAGGGCGTAACACCGCTACCTCCGTCGCCTGTACCTGAGTGGCTGCAAGGAATGGTAAAAAGGTAAAAAAGTAAAAAGGTAAAAAAAAATATTATGGCAAAGCAATTGAAACAATGGCAAGGTTGGATTCTCTTTGGAGGATCGATGGCAGTGGTCTTTGTTCTGGGCCTGCTAGTTTCATCGCTGATGGAACGTAGAGCCGAGGTGGCCAGTGTGTTTAACAACAAGCGTACTGTTTTTGAGGATGAAATCATCGCTCAGAACGAGAAGTTCAAGGCCGACTATCCACGTGAATACGAGACTTGGGCTATGACGGAGGATACCACCTTTAAGTCGAAGTATAACTCATCGCAAGAGGTGGATGTGCTTGAGCAGCGTCCTGAGATGGTGGTACTGTGGGCTGGCTATGCATTCTCGCGCCATTATAACACCCCTCGCGGACATAAGCACGCACTGGAGGATATGCGCAAGATTCTGCGCACAGGTAATCCTGGCATAGTAGTTAAGACTGCTGACGGACGCGACTCTATCGCTGTCGACATGCAGCCCGCTACCTGTTGGACGTGTAAGGGTCCGGATGTACCTCGCATGATGCGTGAGCTGGGTAATGGTAAGGATCAGTTCTCGCCCGCCAACTTCTACGCCAAGAAGTGGAGCGAGCTGGGTGCCGAAGAGGTGAATACCATCGGTTGCTCCGACTGTCACGATGCACGCACGATGGATTTGCGCCCTGCCCGTCCTGCTCTGTACGAGGCATTTGCCCGTCGCGGATTGGATGTAAAGAAGGCCAGTCATCAGGAGATGCGTTCGCTGGTATGCGCCCAGTGCCACGTAGAGTACTACTTTATCAAACCTAACGACGAGAAGAATCCTGGCAAGGCCAACTATCTGGTATTTCCACACGACAAGGGCTTGACTTGCGAGGCTGCCGAAGAATACTACGACTCTATCGGTTTCTACGACTATATCCATCCGCTGTCGGGCACAAAGATTCTGAAGGCCCAGCACCCAGGTTGGGAGATGTCGCAACATGGTATCCACGCCCAGCGTGGCGTGAGCTGTGCCGACTGCCACATGCCTTACAAGCAGGAAGGTGGCGTGAAGTTCTCTGACCACCAGATTATGTCGCCATTGGCTAAGATTGATCGCACCTGTCAGACCTGTCACCGTCAGGATGCCGAGGTTCTGCGCCAGAACGTTTACGACCGTCAGGAGAAGTGTAACGAGGTGCGCAACCGTGCCGAGCAGGAGTTGGCCCGCGCTCACTTCGAGGCAAAGTTCATCATCGACAAAGGTGCTACCGATGCCGAGATGGCGCCTATCCAGGCTCTGCTGCGCAAGAGTCAGTGGCGTTGGGATTATGCCATCGCATCGCATGGTGCCACCTTCCATGCTCCACAGGAGGTTACCCGCTTGCTTTCGCACTCGGTTGATTATGCTCAGCAGGCCCGCTTGCTCATTGCTCGCGTAGCTGCCAAGCACGGACATATAGGAGATATCCCTGTGCCCGATTATAGCACCAAGGCAAAGGCTCAGGCTGCTATCGGACTGGATATGCAGAAGTTGAACGCCAATAAACAGCGCTTCCTGCAGGAGATTGAACCAAAGTGGATTCAGGAAGCAAAAAAGAACGGTAAACTGATTGAGATTTAAACATGTGGAATAAACCATGGACTATGAAAGAAGGCTTCCTCATTGGAGGAGGCCTTATCGTTGCAGGATTGATGCTTGAACTGAGCGTGGGTCCTGTAGTTTGGGATGCATTTGCGTGGCCTTTAAACGGCATTGTGCTGGCAGGCTTCTTTGTGATGTTAACAACAATGGCGTACTTGCGCAATAAAGTGTATGCCTTTAAATGGATGTCAACGTATCAGGCAGCCATCCCGGCCATGGTGTATGCAGTGGTGCTGACCATCATTATGGGACTGACGCGACAACAGGTAAACGGCACATGGATTTACAACATGCTGTCGTTCTGGCCGTTCGTGCTCATCTATCTGTACATCACCGTTATCCTCGGACTTACTATCCATAGCCGATTACGCAGAATATTCAGAGGTGAGGGATCGTGGAAACGCGACGTTCCCTTTATGCTTAACCATCTTGGTTTGTTCCTTGCCCTCACCACCGCCACCCTTGGCTGTGCCGATATGCAGCGCGTTAAAATGATTTGTGGCGTAGGCGAACCCGAATGGCGTGTGTTGGAACAAGGCGGTGCAATCAAAGAAATGCCGATAGCCATCGAACTGAAGAAGTTTATCATGGAGACGTACGACAACGGCAGTCCTAAGCGTTATGCCTCCGAAATACAAATACTGACAAAATCGGGCAAGAACATCGAAACCATCGTTGAGGTAAATAAGCCCTACGATATAGATGGATGGAAAATCTATCAGTACGGCTACGACACTCAGATGGGCGCCCAGAGTCAGATAACGATTCTGGAACTGGTACGCGATCCGTGGTTGCCTTGGGTTTATGCGGGCTTCTACATGATGCTGGCAGCCGCAGCTTTGATGACGCTGGAGGTTTTGTGCCGCAGATTAAAAACAGCTACGCGTAAGGAGCTTGAGTGGTATATTTTCTTCGCTGTATGCGCCGCACTATTTGCCTATTTCTTCTTCGATAGTTACAACACCAAAACACTGGTGCCTGCCCTGCAGAGTCCGTGGTTTGCGCCCCACGTGTTTGTGTATATCTTTGCCTATTGTCTGCTTGGCATAGCTGTGGTTATCGCCTGGTGGAAAAAAGTCGACGATCTTGTGTATATCAGCTTTGCCTTCCTTACCATCGGTATGCTGTTTGGTGCCCTTTGGGCCAAGGAGGCTTGGGGCCACTATTGGTCGTGGGATCCCAAAGAAACCTGGGCTGCCATCACTTGGATAGCTTACCTTATCTACATCCACTACCGCAGGCTACCTCAACAACGCAACCGTCTGGCATTCTGGATGCTCATAGGTTCGTTCGTGCTGCTACAAATGTGTTGGTGGGGAATAAACTATCTACCATCAGCCCAAGGTTCGAGTGTACACACATACAGCACTAGTGAGTAAATACCCTGACAGCTTCATTATTTAATAGGTAACGTCATTACAAAACGGGAACCGCCGATATAAGCGGTATCATCAACTTGCTTTGGGATTTTTTCGTATATTTGCAAGGTATTATTACAAATCAAAATAATATGGATCGCAGTCAAGAAATAATTCGTACCAGTTGGATAGGCATTGCCGCCAACGTGCTGTTAGCAGGCTTTAAGGCCGCAGTGGGTATTTTGGCAAGTAGCGTGGCCATCGTAATGGATGCTGTGAACAACCTGAGCGATGCGCTGTCGAGTGTCATCACCATAGTAGGTACTAAACTCTCGCAGCGCCCTGCCGACAGGAAGCATCCTTTCGGCTTCGGACGCATCGAGTATTTCAGTGCCATCATCATCGCCGTCATTGTGCTGTCGGCAGGTATCACCTCGCTCATCGAGTCGGTGAAGAAAATCTTCGACCCCACGGAGCCGGAATACACCACAACTACACTGGTAGTTATCGTGGTGGCTATTGTAGTAAAGCTCATCCTCGGCCAATATGTCAAGAAGAAGGGCGAGCAACTAAAGAGCGATGCCCTGATCGCCTCGGGCTCTG
>Ga0256405_10002879_pt1 | contig 37403 bp, 38 predicted proteins | sample RumenRJG_02DNA_FD_189096 | JGI IMG/M metagenome (GOLD analysis project Ga0256405, IMG submission 189096) | Bovine rumen microbial communities from Lethbridge, Alberta, Canada - RJG_02 | ecosystem: Host-associated > Mammals > Digestive system > Stomach > Rumen | place: Canada: Alberta...
GTGATCCAAAAAACCCCTCGCCAGACCAACTGTATCCCTTATTATATAAAACAAGTGCAGCCGCAGAGATGTCTCTCTGTCAACTACACTTTTATGGTACTAAAAACTCCGGAACACTTCCGGAGTCCTGGAGCTGATAGAGGGATTCGTAAATCTGAATCTCAGTAATTGCAAGCCTCACGAGACTTCATTTCTGAAAAACCCATTCGTTTCTTGCAAAATCCCATATTTGCAAAAAATGATTGTATACAATATTGTTATGTTATCAACAATACCTTCGTTTATGTAAGAATACCAGTATCTGCCCACCAAAGCTGTCGGCATTTGGCATTTCATCCCATAATTTTATGGGTTTTATTGCATTAGAATCCTGCTTTCCTGAGCTCGTCCATAAGCGCCGAGCGTCGCTTATACTCTTGTTTCCATGATGCAGCTATAGATGCTGCCAGTTCCTTACCACCATCATATCGACGTATTTTTCGTAAGTCAGCGACCAGATAACGATACTGTTTTCTGTTAGATGTGTTCCCAACCACATCCCGGACATACTCTGCGTACATATCTCTTATCTCGCGTGAATGCCCGGATCTGAGATCTTTCTCATATCGTTCAAGCGTACTGATGCTCCCGGACGCGAGTATCTCTTTCATAAGCCTGTCATATAGCTTTTCTTCTTGCATGAGATCTAGCCTGACTGTTCTGCATGACTCCGAATCAAGAATGTCTTCCCGTATGATCTGCCATTTTTCTTCAGATATAACTCCCTTTAATCGGTTTATATAATTGAGTTCTTTCTGATAACAGTGCATCACCTGAAATGACAATTCTTCAATCAGCTCACTCTTCATATCCTGCGAGGCGTAGAACTCTATCAGCTTGCGGCTGTAAGCACTGACTGCAGAAGAGTTGTCTGCATCTCTTATCTTACCTTTCTGAAGTAGCCCAATAGCATAGTCAGGGTCGCGGGCTTCATAGACAGCTTCAGCATATCTGATAAGAATCTTCGGAAGAAACGTGTATTTTTCCATGTAAGAGAGCATTTCTGCTCGTGGCACCTCTAGCTCCACCATAGTCTCGATCCTATTGTCGAGATTCTTGATGAGCCTATATGTTATCCAGCTGTCTCTGTTATTCCTGTATTCTTCCACCTCTTTGCTGATGATCTCATCGAGTTCTTCAAGCCGCCTGTTTAATAGCCGTTTCGAGTGGAACCCGGTCATGCGAAAGTCTTCCAGATAGTCCTCCATATAATCATAGACACTGCCATTACCTATATGACTGCTGAACCAATCAAACATACGCTCCTGCTGCACATCTGATGCCTTTTGTACTATCTCCTTCCAGAACTCACAGCACTCACCGGCTCCGATAGCTATATCTCCATCATCATCGATCTCAGCGTTGCCGATAGTGAGAAACACATAGCATGTCAACTCAAAAGCCTCTTCCAACATCCCCCTGTCAATCAGCGGCTTTACATTGTCGAAAAGGAACTCGATCAGGTCGCTAATAAAGTCCGATGCATGTCTCCAGTCGATAAATCCAGATCTGTCGCTGTGTTCATATTCTATATTGTCTACCATTTTTCTCATCTTCAGGATCAGTTCCTCATCAATCTCATTCGAATACATTGCCGCGATCCTGTTTCTGAGAGATTCATCATTACACGCAAGCTGGTACAGCATATCCCGCATTTCATCTTCAGACATACAGGAAAGGTACTGCTTCAGTTCTTCTCGTTCAGCTTCAATCTTACTGAGCCAGGAAGTTTTTATATTCTGCTCATCATTTTGGGCATGACCGTTATCCGTGTGCTCATCGTCGATTTCTTGCTCCTCGCAGGCTCCCGCTTCTATGCCGTCTGATTCATCGGTCAAGGCATATAACACAGCTGCCTCATGCTTGCAATAATTGCCATCTGCAGCATATGGGCAGTCACAAACCATATCTGTGATTTTCCCGTCAGACAGTGTAATTGTCACACAATAATCTTCGGTCCCTGCTACAGTTGCAGAAATTTCTCCGTCTTTACTGTGGAGGTTCCATACGTTTCCCTCCAGATAATAGTCATATCCGCGGCTCAGTATCCTTGCTGCAAATAATTCTTTCCACTTTATTTTGCTATAGTCAGCCATGTGCATCACCTTGCTCGCATTCTATATAATTTACGCACTACGCATTATTTGAGTTTTATAAGAGCCGTTGGCGACTTGGGTTTCCCGTCTCTGAATATAACTCCGGATTCAATCAGCGGATTGATCACTTCTGTCAGGAACTGGCTCCTGCTGCTATATTTAGTATATGATTGCAGCTCTTTTACCGATTTTGGTCCATCTGATTTTAATACTTGTACTATCTTTTCTTTATCTGTTACGCCAGTTTCTGCAACTACAGATTCCTCTTCACTGTAAAGTCGGTCATATAAGCACAGACTAAGAAACCCAGGATAAATTGAGACTACCGGCTGTAAGCTGTCTTTGCTGTCTTTATAACTCTCAATCATCGTCTGAAAGCCTGTTCCACCGCGCTCCATAAGATTTGCTACATCCAGGCATGCCGCTATGATAGTATTTCTCCTGATTGATGGAATGGATCCCAATGGATACTCTTCATAGCTCCTCGGAAGCAACCATGATCCCGGGGATACAATCTCAATTCTGTCGCAATAAATATCGATATCGATTTGTGTACCGGCAATTGAATAATCCCTATGGGCAATTGCGTTTACAAGGGCCTCACGTATTGCTTCTTTCGGATAAGCGCGTATTTCACTCCGGCCTCCTGTCTCGACCTTTTCCCAACCCGTCTTTGTATTTCTTTCTGTGAAACTTAATGCATCTTGAAAAACTCTTGCTAAAGAACCCTTATATCTGCCCTGATCCAAGACCACTCCTGTTTTCTGCTTGTCCTTCCATAAGCGACAGCAAATAAGCGAGTCATCACCTTCATATTCATCCGAAAACATATTGAATCCGGATTTTACAAAACCATCTTTTGATACTATCTCCTCATTCTGCAACTCCTTTATCGTCGGAGCCGATCTATCTGATCTGTAATCACAGCACAGTTTGACATACTCTTTCCAACTGCTCTCGTCGTACTTGATATCGGTCGTTTCATTATCTATACCATGTTTCCTTTTATGTAAAGCAATGATTTCCTCCGGTGTGGCCGCGGCAGTGTATCCATCACCCTTTGTATACACCGTTTCGTTGAAATCACCCTCGCGATATCTGACTATTGAATCAGCTTGCAGAACCTTTACGGCTAAAACAAATTTTTCAGCATCAACGTCCACGCTACGCATCATATATTGAACTCTTGCGTGCGGAAAAATGTGTCGATCATTGATCAACGCTATCAAGTTCTTCGCTTTATCAATTTCATCAAGACTTAGACCAAAAGCCTCTCCGCTGTTTGAGACCCCGACAAACATCACTCCGCCTGTGCCATTTGCATATCCGACTATTGTTTTAGCCCATTTGACAGGATTATCAGGATTCAAAACAGCTTTATACTCATAATTCAGATCTTCAGCTATTACATCAGAGTACAGTTCATTAATGTGCATTTCGACACCTCCGTGCTATTTGAAAAGATGGTATCAAACATTACGGAACATTGCAATAACATTACGATAACATTACGGCATTTGCAATGTTATCGCAATGTCCATCATGTAGAACATATTGGGCATTGCGTTAGTGAACTCATAAAAATAAGACCAACTTTATAGCTGGTCTTACTTCGTGGAGCTGATGGCGAGATTCGCGATTTTCAACCCCTTGCAATCATCGGGCTACAGCTTGTAGAAAAAATATCAGCCCCTAAATATGCCTCTTTTTCCTCCACGGGTTGCAAATGCGTTGTATACGATTTAGTCTCGTTTTGATGTATAACGAGAGTTGAAGATTGTTTTCGTGGCATCACCCAATATTCTTCATCTGCCAAAAACTCCGTTTATAGCGCTTCTTTGGGAAAGGCCCGTTCATAAATGCTGCGGATCACGCAGGATCATTCATTTTCTCTCACACCTCTTGGGCGATTTCTCAAAACCCGTAATTAATGCAGACCTTAGTCCTTCAATATTACCTATGATCAACAATCAATTCTTTCTTTATATATACGATTATAAACTATAGAGGGCGATCTTGATCGCATCCTTTTGCGATTCACATAAAACCGAAGAGAGGAATCTCGCTAATCTCTCACTATTTGGGGGGCGAACGACTTGACCGTTTTGAAGCCCTTGCAGTAACTGGCTTTCACGCCCCTGATTACAAAGTGCAATCAATTGTTAACCATTTATTGGCAGAAAGGAGGACGCTGCACCATCCATTTTAGTTTCATTTTGATATATAACGAGAAGTGAAAAAACTGCCTTCAGACTGCATTGCAGCCTGAGGCAGCTTCATTGTATAGTGGATTACTATATTAAAGATGTATCAGAGCACGTTCTTCAGTACGATAGACTTGGTATGTGTCATTTCATCAAATGTGCTGAATACTCCTTCCGTGCCTATACCTGAATGCTTGTATCCTCCAAACGGCATCTCGAAGCTCCTGAAGAAGCTGGCTCCATTGATGACCGCACCGCCGCACTCCAGAGCGTTGGCAATTCTCGCAGCTCTCTTCATATCCTTTGTGAACACGCATCCGCAAAGTCCGAAGACAGAGCGGTTTGCTATCTCAACAGCCTCTTCTTCGGTATCAAAAGCTATGATCGGAACTACAGGTCCGAATATCTCCATATCTATCGCTACGTCTGCATTCTTAGGAACGTCACCGATGACAGTAGGGTCATAGAAAGCGCCGTTGCGCTTGCCGCCCAGCAGGATCTTTCCGCCCTGTTCAACTGTTTTGTTTACCTGCTCTTCCACCTTGATGGCCGCCTTCTCGCTGATAAGGCAGCCCATCTCTGCTTCGTCCGTAGCCGGATCAGCGCGGTTGATCTTACTGATCTTCTCAATGGCCTTGGCTGTGAATTCCTCTACGCGTGATCTGTGTACCAGGAATCTCTTTGAAGCGCAGCACACCTGTCCGGTGTTGTACATGCGGCCCCAGATCAGCTCGTCTGTAGCCAGATCAACATCGGCATCATCCATAACGATAAATGCGTCGTTTCCGCCGAGCTCAAGAGCCACATGTGTGAGGTTCTGTGCGCAATAGCCGGCAGTCTCGATACCTACTTCTGTAGAACCTGTTAGAGTAACCAGATGTACGTCCGGATTCTTTGAAAGCTCCGTACCGACAACAGGCCCGCGTCCAGTCACGATCCCGATCGCGCCCGGTGTGACTCCCGCCTCATTCATGAGGTGCGAAAGCTTGCAGAGAGTGAGCGGATTATCAGTCGAAGGCTTCACGATGCAGGCGTTTCCTGTCAGAAGCGCCGGCGCTACTTTCTGGTCAAACAGGTCGCAAGGGAAGTTGAACGGGATTATCGCAGCAACGACTCCAAGAGGCTCTTTCCTGATGATCAGGATGTTTTTGTCCTGTCCCGCTTCCATTCCCTCCGGAATGGTGTGACCGTAAAAGTGCTTTGCTCTTTCAGAGAATGCCTTGAAAGCGATAGGGATGTTGCCTATCTCAGCTCGCGCCTCCGTGATGCACTTGCCTGTCTCATCAGAAAGCGTACGGGCAAGATCCTCTTTGTCTCTTTCAACGAGTTCAATGAACTTATACATGACCTCGACGCGCTCATATACAGGGACCTTTGCCCATTCTTTCTGAGCTTCCTTGGCGCATGCGACTGCTTTCGCTACGTCTTCAGCTGTAGCCGCCGGAATGGTATCTACCAGTTTACCTGTTGCCGGATTGATTACGTCTATAGTCTTGCCGTCTGCAGCATCTGCCGCCTTGCCGCCGATCAACATTTTCATGGCTGTTTCCTCCTTATATCTATTGCCCGAGTTATTTATTCATAAAACGCCGTGAATGAGAGCATCAGACCGCCTGTAGTATTGCAGTCGTCCTTCTCGAATCCATACTCACCGAAAGTGAACTCTGTAATGAACGGAACTCCGCCTGCTGCTTCCTTAAGCTGAACAGCAACTTCATCGATCCTGTCACCGATACCTGCACGGCGGCCACCGCAGTGTACAAGGTGGAATGCCAGAGGCTTGCCCGGTGTCTTTTCTATGAGAGCCTTCAGAGTATTGCCCGTTGAATCGATAAGTTCATCAACGCTCGCCTCCATGCGGATGACGACTGTCTTTTCAGCAAGGTTCGCACCGATATCGAACGAACCGTCCTCGTTTCCGTTCATCGGATGACGGATGGCGGTCAGGCGTCCGAGTCTGTCCTTGACTCCGAGCGGCGAAGTGATAGTGGTCACAAGCAGATTTCCTCCTGTCACAGCCTCTCTGTCACAGCCGGTCCATGCCATATACTTTTCTGCGGCAGGGATGCCGTCGATCTCAACAAGTCTGCGGTCGCCGTCGATCTTTGTTATGATCCCATAGTCATCTGTTTCTCTGTAAGCACCTGTAAAGAGGTTGCACATCTTAGGTCCGCCATAGAAGAATGCTGCTATGCATCCATCCGCGAAGAACTTTCCATTTGCATAAAGGACCCATTTACCTTCTATGGAATTGTCTGCAGCGCTGCCGCCAAAAAACGGAACTCTGCCGATTTCTTCCGTGATGCCTCTTACATAGAACTCCTCCTCTGCAGGTGATGCGGCCATGTAGAAATAGTCAGGCGCACAGTCCTTGCCTGCAGCCTTCTTACATGCAACAGCAAGTTCTTTGCCTCTTGCAACGCTGCATCCGTCTTTTTCAAGAGCGGCTACTCCAACGGTCATATCCGGGTCAGCTATCGCCATGATCCCGACAAACGGCTTATCTCCTCCAAAGAATCCGTCTGCAGTGATAACGCCTGTGAACGATGTATTGCCGAATACCGGAACCCCAAGCTCATCACTGACAGCGGATATGAGCGCTTTTACATCATAGTCGCAGCTGCAATATGCAAATACGGCTTTCAAATCACTGACCTTGGCAGCTGAAGCTACTTCCTTTGCTGCCTTGGAAGCATCAGCATCTGTACTTGTTGCAATAATTGGACGGAACATAATGATTCTCCTTTCTGTAACAAAGAAACCGAACACGTATTACATTTCTATTATTCCGTTTGCTGATACTGTTAACAATGCGGGTATTACGTTATACGAAATGGGTGTTCCGCGCAGTGGAACAATGTGATAAGATATCCGAAAGACATGGTTAACAAAAGGGGATGGTGACTTATGGCAGATAATGTAAGAAGCGTTGACAGGATCCTGGATCTTATGGAAATACTTGCTGAAGAAAGATCGCCTATCAGTCTTACTGAGCTGGCATCAAGGACTTCGCTGAGCAAGACAACAGTGTTCAGACTCATGCAGACGCTATGCAACAGAGAATACGCGGAGAAAACTGACGCGGCGGGGTATGTTCTTGGCCCAAAAATAATAGAGCTCGCCGGCTACTATATTGAAAATCTTGAGCTTCATACTATAGCACGGCCATTTCTGGCGGACCTGTATTCAGAATATAAACTGACGGTCCACCTTGGAAAGGTCGTTGAAGATAAAGTCATATATATTGAGCTTATGGACCGGAAGAATCTCAGAAAAAGCGATGAGGAAGGCATCGGAGTGCCTGCTTATACATCTTCCATAGGAAAGTGCCTTTTGGCAGCTCTCTCAGGACGTGAACTTGATGAGCTTTTGTACAAGAGCCCTCTCAAAAGATATACCCCTAATACGATCTCCGATCCAGCGGAGTACAAACGTCATCTGCGTAAGGTCCGGCATGACGGCTGGGCCATAGATAATGAGGAATATCTTATCGGCAGGCGATGTATAGGCGCGCCGATATTCGACTTCAAGGGTGAAGCTGTTGCATGCGTCAGCGTCAGCGGTGACATATACGAACTCTCCGATGAAAGAATCCCTCTGATCAGAGATGCCGTGATTGCCACAGCCAACGCTATTTCAAAACGAATGGGTTACATAAACTAAAGAGGGGATGACTCTCGCGCAATCACGGAAACCGAAGATGGATCTAAAGACGAAATAATGGCATTTCTCCTCCAATATGAGGGACTTCGTTTCTCGTCATGTAGCACGAGACTCCCCCTGAAATTCCTCCTTTATTTCAGCGTTCAGCGGCGTTTTACGGCGTTGTGCGGCGGATGCCCGAAAGGCTATAAACGTTGAAATTTCAACGAATGCCAGTAAACAAAAGGACCTCCGGAATTACCCGAAAGTCCCAAAAATTGGAGCTGATAGTGGGAGTCGAACCCACAACCTTCTCGTTACGAATGAGATGCTCTGCCATTAAGCTATATCAGCAAACAAGGCTGCGATCGAGATGCTCTGCCATTAAGCGTCTATCGAAGGAGCGCAGCCGACTGAGATCAAGGTTCCCGACCTCACGGCAACGCCGTGTGTTCCATAGGGAACCTTATATCAGCGCATCGCGCTCTGTTAATATAACAGAGCGCCGTCTTTTATTCAATTATTTTCTTCCGATTTCACTACGTCTTCGGATACCGTCTGCACGATCTTTACAAGCAGAAGCGCAACGTTCAGGAATGCCACCGCAACGGCCAGTCCTGTCGAAGCGCCGGCTGCCTTGTCCATAACTTCCTTTGCGTTTATTTTCATAACATACCCTCCTTCAGCCTATGTTCAGAAGCGATGATTACGAAATTATTATACTCTATTTCGAGTACAGGTTGTTATTCGAAAACTCAGGATTCGATGTGATATCGATGCCGAGCGCCTTTACAGCCTGCTCGTCCTTATCCGAGAGGATAGCTGTGCAGTGAGCGACGCATCCGTTCAGGTTAGGGATCTCTCTGAGCGCGAGTTCAGCGAACGGGTTGGTCAGCTTGGTAAGCGTAAGCGCCATGATGACCTCTTCAAGGTTGAGGCTCGTCTTGTCATGAAGCACATTCTTCTTTGTGTTGGACATGCTCTCAAAGATGGTCGGCGAGATTATAAGCATATCGTCCTGGATGCCGGCAAGCTTCTTGATGGCATTGAGCACCATCGCGGCTGTTGCGACCATCCTTCTCGACGATCTGCCGGTAACGATGCTGCCGTCCGGAAGCTGCATGGCCGAGACTACGACGTTCTCGTATCTCTCCGGATCCTGCGCTCTCTTTACCTCGACGTACTCTTCTGCCTCGGCGACTGCCGGTCTGTCATACCTTGTAGCTCCGACTTCTTCCATGAGGAGCTTGCATCTTTCGAGCGTTCCCTCGTCGATAGTGCCCTTTCTGTATGAGCACTCCGCGATCAGATATCTGCGGATTATCTCCTGCTTTGCGGCCTCCCTGCAGACTTCGTCATCGGTGATCGCAAAGCCGGCCCTGTTGACTCCCATGTCTGTAGGCGACTTGTAGCCTTCATCCGATCCTGTGATCGCGTGCAGTATCCTTCTGAGCACCGGGAAAGCGTCAACGTCTCTGTTGTAGTTTACTGCTGTCTCGCCGTATGCCTCCAGATGGAACGGGTCGATCATGTTGAAGTCCTTGAGGTCTGCAGTAGCTGCCTCATAGGCGATGTTGACCGGGTGCTTCAGCGGCAGGCTCCAGATAGGGAAGGTCTCAAACTTCGCATATCTCGCCTTGCGGCCCAGCTTGTACTCGTGGTAGACCTGCGAAAGCGATGTCGCGAGTTTGCCCGAACCTCCGCCCGGACCGGTCACCACGATAAGCGGTTTTGTTACTTCTATATATGGGTTGGCTCCATAGCCGGCCTCGGACACGATGGTGTCGACGTCGGTAGGATAGCCCTTTGTGAACATGTGCTTGTAGGTGCGGATACCGCGCCTTTCGAGCTTGGCCATGAACTGGTTGACCGAAGGAGCATCTTCGTAGCGTGTGACGACGACTGAGTTGACCGACAGATCGTAGCTTCTGAAAGCATCGATGAGCCTCATTACTTCGAGGTCGTATGTGATGCCGAAGTCCTGACGGGTCTTGCTCTTGATGATATCTCCCGCGTAAATGCAGATTATGATCTCCGCCTGGTCCTTCATTCTCTGGAGGAGCTTTATCTTTGCGTTTTCGTCAAAGCCCGGGAGGACCCTCTTCGCGTGCTTGTCCTCGACAAGCTTGCCTCCAAACTCCAGATAGAGGCGTCCCTCGCCGCTCTGTATCCTCTCAAGGATGTATTTCGACTGTTCTTCGATATACTTCTCTGCGCTGAAACCTTCTTTGTACATGCTTTGCTCCATTTCCCCTTACGACGGTTTTACCTCTATCTCGAGTATATTGCGCCTCGAGAAGAACTTGTCGAACTTGATCCTGTAATCTACCGAGACTGTCCCGTAGCCCTCTTCATCAAGATTGTCCTCAAGCTTGTTCGTATACACCTCAAGGTTCACTGATGACATCATCGGTATCTGATATCTCGTTATGTTGAGTATCCCCGGCTTGAGCATCATGTCCATACCCTCGTCGTCATCATCCCGGCCGTATTTGCGGATGCGGATGGTCCCGTCCTCGAGCTTGAAAAGCGTGCGGACATCTTCGGAGCCTGTGGCCTCGGACTCTTCGTACGTGATATATGTCGCGTTGTTGCGCGAATACATCGTGCCCTCGGTCAGTATCTCCATCGAGTCCTCGAGCTCGAGTTCGCGGCGGAAAGCTTCACCGCTCGGCTTGAGGTTTTCTATGTATTGAGTACTTGTGATTTTGAGATTTACGCTTTTTTTCATAACAGATTAATTGTATAACATTTGGCTCAAATGACACAATAACGTCATATTTGAAATTTAGAATAATTCGTGTAGAATTACTGAATAGTTAAGGTTAATTTAAGTTTCAGACTTTATTATATATATTCGGAAAGGAATCGGCAGAATGGATCCTGCCGGCAGGTATTGAACAATGGACGAACAGGACAGACACATTATCAGCTTTGAAAAAGCTGAAGAACCTGAGGAGATCAAAACGGTAGAACTCGAGGCACCGGAGCCGGCTGCAGAGCCTGAGGTAAGCACCGTCATCGAACCCGATACATCGATGCGTTCCCACACTCACGCAGCACCGGAGTACCCTTCGCACAGCGCGAAGAAAGAGAAGAAGTACGTAACAAGGGGCGCTCTCATCGCATGCATGATACTTACCATGATAGTAAGCTCCATGCTCGGCGCTTTCGTTGCCGGATCCATGATCGACAGAGTCTCATCCGGCAGGACAGAAAGAGATGACTCCAAGCTCTCGCAGCTCGACCTGAGCGATGCAACGGGAAGCGAAATGACTGTAGGCGAGATCATCAAAAAGAATGAGGACGCCGTTGTAGAGATCGTCGTATCGGGCACTGCGCAGAATATGTGGGGCCAGTTCCAGCTGACACAGGGCGCGGGCTCCGGAGTCATCGTCAAGGAAGACGGCTACATCGCGACCAACTACCATGTAATACAGGGCGCCACAAAGGTGCAGGTAACTCTTCACAACGGTGAACAGTACAGCGCCAGAATAGTAGGCAGCGACCCTTCGAACGACGTTGCGGTCATCAAGATCGACGCGAAGGATCTTACGACTGCCACCGTCGGTGACAGCAGCACCGTAGAGGTAGGAGACCTTGCGGTAGCCATCGGAAACCCTCTCGGGCAGCTCGGCGGAACAGCGACTTCAGGCATTATCAGCGCGCTCGACAGAACGCTCAATGTTGAGGGCACGACTCTGACACTGCTCCAGACAGATGCAGCGATCAACGGCGGAAACTCCGGCGGCGGACTCTTCAACGGCAAGGGCGAACTCATCGGAATCGTTGAGTCAAAGGCTTCCGCAGTAGGCGTAGAGGGACTTGCCTTCGCGCTTCCGATCAACAATGTTTCGGGAATAATCAATGACATAATCGAAAACGGCGGCAGCGGACAGGGGGCAGCATCGACACCGGCAGTCGGCATCGTAATAAGCGATGTTTCGGAAGAGAACGCCCAGTACTACGGACTTGAATCTGCCGGCGTATACATTGCCCAGGTAACAGGCGAGAACGCGCAGAAGGCCGGTTTCCAGGAAGAAGACCGCATCATCTCCTTCAACGGAACTGAAATCAAAGGCAGCAGCGAATTCATCTCACTGGTACGCAAGTGCAAGGTAGGCGATACAGTAACAGTCGTCGTCAGCAGAGGCGGCCAGCAGATCGAGATCAAGACTGTTCTCGAAGAACTCCAGCAGTAAGCTGAGCACAAGCAAAAACTCCCGCGCTTAAAGCGCGGGAGTTATTTTTTCTTATTTGCAGGGACCTTTACTCTGTATCCCCTATCGCTTCCATTCTCTTTCCGAGAGCGAAGACGAATTCCTTCAGAGCCTTGACGTGAGCATCAGCCTCAACTCTGGCTTCATTCTCACGGCCTGAATTGATCGCTTCCATGATGCGGTTGTGCTGCTCTGCAGTGGACTCATAAAGCGAAAAGTCATCATAGTACAGATATCTGAATCTGAGGGACAGCTCCTGAACATAATTCACGAGTTCTCTGAGTGTCTCATTGCCGCTGCACTTTACGATGAAGTTGTGGAACTTCTCGTCCAGCTCTATGATGCGCTCCTTGTCGTCTGCCTTTTCGATAGCAGCCTCATACTCATATGCTATCTCTTTCAGCTGGACCTTCTCCTCTTCGGTGATTCTCTTTGCCGCAAGCTTTGCCACGAAGCCTTCCATATCCTCTCTTACTTCAAAGACATCGAGCATGTCCTTGATGGATATGTTTGCAACATAAGCACCGCGCCTTGGCTCGACTTTTACCAGTCCGTCGTCCGCAAGCCTCTTGATAGCTTCCCTTATAGGTGTACGGCTCACGTTCATCTTCTCGGAAAGGTCGATCTCCATAAGCCTTGTCTGCGACACGATCTCTCCTGTAAGGATCTTGTGCTTGAGCTCCAGATATACCAGATCTTTCAGCGGTTTCTGTACTTTGAGCTGTATGTCAGTCATTTCTTCCCCCTGTATTATCTGCCTGTGTCGGTGAGCCATGCCCTTACCGAAGGATCCTCTGCGATCAGTCCGGAAAGAGCCTCCATGCCCGCCTCAGCTTTTTTATCATCCATATAGTACGCAACTATCGTCGGTCCGCTCCCGCTCATCAGGACTTCATCAGCGCCCAGCTTTTCATTCATGAAGCCGTACAGTGCCGCGGCCTTCGGATCTGCCGTCAGCGTGTACTTTTCCATGTCATTTACAAAAAGCTTATCGGATCCTGCGCCGGCATCCTGATAGCCTATACGGTCCATAGCTTCGTATGCAGCTTTTGTCGATACCGCCGTCCCCGGATTTGCCAGTATGACGGTCCTCGGAACGCTTTCCGCTGCCTCGACTATATCGCCGATCCCGGAGGTCATTGCCGCATCAGCCGCTTCTTCTGCTCCTGCAAGTCCGGCAAGAAGACTGCGGTTTCTGGATGCGTTCATGAACACTGAAAACGGGACATCCGCCCCGACAGCTGTCCCAATGCTCATAAGCTCTCTCAGGCTAAGCGGATTCCCAAGAAGCTCATTCAGTCCCAGCAGGCAAACCGCAGCATTGCCGCTGCCTCCCGCGATCCCGGCAGCTACAGGCAGTCTCTTGTCTATAGTTATTACCAGGCCCTCAGGCAGACAGTCTCCGGCGATCCCCTTTACTGCAAGCTCATCCAGCAGGACCTTTACTGCCCTGAGTGCCAGATTGCTCATGTCTGTCGGGATTGTTTTTACGTCCGTACATAAATATACAACAACGTTATTTATTGTGCAATGCGGCAAATTGTATTTTGTTCCATTTTGAGAACATTTTTTGATCTCTATCACGTCATGAAGACCCGTACCCTGCATAAAGGATACGATCTCATGGTATCCGTCCGGACGTTTTCCCGTTATCCGGAGCGACAGATTGATCTTTGCGTGAGCGTTCAGTCTTATGTTTTCCATTTCTTAACAAAACAGGGGAGGACGCTCCCCTGTGATCAATGCTTATTTCTTTTTGCTTTTGCTCTTGCTGCCCTTCGACTCAGCTTTTCTGGAAGCTCTGAGTGCTTCAATGGAGCGGTCAGCTTTATTCTTAGGCGCAGGTGCATGTACGTGGTACACGTTGTTCAGAAGCTCAGCACAGTTTTCGATCTTCTTTTCCTGCGGCTCCTCAGTCTTTTTCTTTTTGCGGGCCTTCTTCTTTGCTTCTTTTTCTTCCTTCTTTGCCTGCTCTGCCTTTACCTCTTCGATGGACTTGCCGGTCCTCTTTGCTTCCTTATACGGATTGAAGGCTTCCTTTGCGGAATCCGGGGTGTTAGCCTCATCTTCTTCCTTCTTCTGGTTCTGCTGGCGCAGAGAGAGGATCATGATACCGCCGAACATGACGCACATCATTACCATATTGACCGCGTTGTTTACGGCCTGGTTGTATGTCTTGAATGTTATGGTCTTGTCTGCTCCGAGGGTATTTCCTTCGTTGTCAACGACATCTCCGCTGATGGTCAGCTTGTACTCCGAATTGTTCTTTGCTGTGAACCCCTCGTCAGTGTCCGCAAGTACCAGCACAAGGCCGTCATTCTTTTCGCTGAAGAGGACCTTTATAGGAACTTCTTCTCCGTCCTCGTCGACGATCTTGAACTTGTCGGCGTCTGCAGCCTGAGCCTCTTTGCTGTTGATAGGACTGCTGAACGTCAGCTTTACGCCGAGGTTCTCCATCGAAGTGTTTGTCTGGCCGTCTTCAGGGTACGACGATACCAGCTGGAGTCCTCCGTCAGCAAAGCTGAATGCCGATGCTGCCATTATCATGATCGATGCAAGTACTGCGATCACGCTTATCTTCTTCATTAAATATACCCTCCTCTGTGCCGCATCCCTGCGGCAAGTCTTACATGCTGACGGCCTTACTTTCGTCTGCTCCTGAAAAAGTCCTTCAGGACCGCAGAGCATTCATCGCCGAGCACACCTCTTGTTATCTCTATTCTGTGATTGAGTTTTCCGTCTCCTGCTATGTCATACAGTGAGCCGCAGGCTCCTGTTTTCGGATCATCGGCTCCGATGACCAGCCGCGATATCCTCGCGAGCACCATTGCTCCGGCGCACATGCTGCATGGCTCGAGCGTAACGTACATCGTTGCTCCGCTCAGCCACTTGGCGCCGAGTTCTTCTTCTGCGGCGTCGATGGCCAGCATCTCAGCGTGTGCCGAGGACCTGTGTGCGGTCTCGATCGTATTATGCGCCCGCGCGATGATACGGCCGTCTTTTACAATGACGGCTCCGACGGGGACCTCTCCCTCAGCGGCGGCCTGCGCTGCCTCGTTCAGGGCCTCACGCATGTACTTTTCGTCATCGCCTGCGCAAATCGTTCCATCAAAAACCATAGCCGGGATATTTTACCATATACCGCCTTGGAATATCAACAAAAACAGCGTCAAAGAAATACGTGCTGGACAAGATAAAGAAGAGGATTTACATCGTACAGAACTTTTGCGACCGTGGTCTTCTGAAGGGCATCCATCATCGGCACCACATTGTCCGGCGAGACGAGTGTTGTGACCGGTATGAGCAGGGCGACCGCTATCCACGCGAGCAGTAGTCCGCGCACGGAGCCGAGCACCAGGCCGAGCACCCTGTCGGCAAAACCTATCACCACGGAGTTCTTTCTGCCGTGTCTGATGAGCCACCTGAGGATCATGGAGAGTATGCTGACGGCAAGTATGATCAGGGCGAACGCGATAACGCCCATCGCTATCTGCGTGAGCCTGTCCGCTGCCGCATCAGCTGCCTTGTCGGCCGCATCGCTGAAAAGTCCCGCGAGCGATTTTGAGATGACGCTCTCCGCCTCTCCGTCAGTCGCGAAAATAGATCCGAAGAAGGACTCTCCCGCGTCTGCCGCCGGAGCTGCCGGGTCTGCCGCTGCAGCCGCATCACCTCTGATATAGAAAAAGAATCTCTGGTAGATGGTCTCCCTGAGTTTTGTCTGCATCAGAAAATCAGACAGCCTGTCGGAGTAGAATATCCCAAGTCCCAGACCGGCTGCGATGCACAGTATTTTTATTATCGTATCGCCGACGCCCTTCACTGCTCCCCTCAGGGCAGCGATAAGAGCGATAAGGCATACGCCTCCGTCGATCATCCACCATTCTATGTTCTCGATGTTCATGAGTGTATTCTACCACATAAGGGCGCTATGTACTAAGACAGGCATTTTTCAAGAACAAAAAATAGTACAATTCCGCTTACTCTTTTCAGCATTTGCAAGGCTTTGACAGATTTCAAATTAATTGACGCTTTATCGGCACGGGTGCTATTATTATTATATGTTAGAAGGGCGTTTTGTGCGCTTCAAAACGCTTGAATAATACATGAAAAACGGAGGTGTATGGTTATGGAAAAGAAAACCCCGCTCTATGATACCCACATCAAGTACGGCGGAAAGATAGTCGAATTCGGCGGCTTCCTTCTTCCGGTCCAGTATGGAAGCGGTGTCAAGGCAGAGCATATGGCTGTCAGGACCCAGTGCGGACTCTTTGACGTATCCCACATGGGCGAGATCCTCGTTCAGGGTGAGAAGGCAAAGGACTTCCTCAATCTGATTCTGACTAACGATTACACAGACCTTCAGCCTGGATATGCGAGATATTCCCCGATGTGCAATGAGCACGGCGGCACTGTCGACGACCTCATTGTATACATGAAGGCTGAGAACGACTACTTTGTAGTTGTAAACGCGGCAAACACCGATAAGGATTTCGCCTGGATGTGCGATCACAAGATCGACGGCGTTGAGCTCAAAAACGTCAGCGAGGAGTGGGGCCAGGTAGCACTTCAGGGACCTAACGCAGACAAGATCCTCCACAAGGTAGTGGATGACAAGTACATTCCTGCTGAATACTACAGCTGCATCTTCGATGGTGACTTCCAGGGCATCCCTGTTATGATCTCCCGCACAGGCTACACAGGCGAAGACGGATTCGAGATCTACATGCCTGCAGACAAGGCTCCTGATGTATGGGAATGCCTCATCGAAGCCGGCAAGGATGACGGTCTTATCCCTTGCGCACTCGGCGCAAGAGACACTCTGAGAATGGAAGCTGCAATGCCTCTGTACGGCCATGAGCTCACAGATGATATCAGCCCTAAGACAGCAGGTCTCGGCTTCGCTGTAAAGATGGACAAGCCTGACTTCATCGGAAAGGCTGCTCTTGAAGCTGACCAGCCTCTCAAGAACAGAAGAGTCGGCCTCAAGGTCACAGGCCGCGGCATCCTCAGAGAGCATCTTGACGTTTACAGAGACGGCAAGATCGTAGGCCACACTACATCCGGAACATTCCTGCCATACCTCGGAAGTTCATATGCCATGGCTATCGTTGAATCCGGTGCCAGAGAGATCGGAGCAGCATGCCAGGTAGACGTAAGAGGACGTATGGTAGACTGCGAGATGGTCAAGCTTCCTTTCTACAAGAGAGAGAAGTGATCCTTAAGATCGTTGATTCCCGCGCAAGCGGATCAAATATCTGATATCAATTTATCCAACTAAAATTAAATACAAAGGAGATTAGAACGATGATTGATCCAAAAGAACTGAAGTACACAAAGGACGATGAATGGGTTCGTTTCGATGGAGATGACGCTTTTGTAGGCATCACCGACTATGCTCAGAGCGAGCTCGGCGACCTCGTATTCGTTAACCTCCCTGAGGTAGGCGATGAAGTAGTTGCAGGCGAGCCGTTTGGCGACGTTGAGTCCGTAAAGGCTGTTGCTGACGTGTTCTCACCGGTATCAGGCGTTGTTCTGGAGATCAACGAAGACCTTCTCGATGATGCCGCACTGATCAACAACGATCCTTATGGCTCATGGTTCATCAAAGTCGGAAGCATCTCTGCCTGTGAGGACTTTATGACTGCTGATGAGTACGACGAGTACAGAGGATAATCACACAGGAAGAAATCCGTATTCCAAGCAGTATCTAATTACAGGAGGAAATCAAATTGGGCACTTTCATTCCTAACACAAAGGAAGAGCAGCTAAAAATGCTCAACGAGATCGGATACAAGGATTTCGATGACCTCTTTAAAGTGATCCCTGAAGAAGCCAAAGTCAAAGGCGAACTCAACCTCCCTGAGGGACTCAGCGAGATCGAAGTTGACCGCAAGGTTTCGGGACTTGCTGCAAAGAACGTCATCTTCCGTTCGATCTTCCGCGGCGCAGGCGCGTATAACCACTATGTACCGTCTGCTGTAGACGCGATCGCCAACAAAGAAGAATTTGTTACGGCATATACACCATACCAGGCTGAGATCAGCCAGGGTATCCTCCAGTCGATCTTCGAGTATCAGACAATGATCGCAGAGATCACCGGCATGGACATCGCAAACGCTTCGATGTATGACGGCGCTTCGGCTGCCGCCGAGGCATGCTGGATGTGCAAGGACAGAAGACACAGCACCTTCTATGTGTCCGGCGCACTCGACGAGAGGATCCTCAACGTAATCAACACATATTCATTCGGAAGAGAGAGCAAGGTCGTAGTCATTCCTGCAAAGGACGGCGTAACTGACAAGGACGCTCTCGCAAAGGCTCTTGCCGAAGACGATCAGGCAGCCTGCTTCCTGATGCAGTATCCTAACTTCTACGGAATCATCGAAGACGCAGAAGAGCTCTGCAAGATCACACATGACGGCGGCGCAAAGTTCATCATGTACTGCCATCCGCTCGCACTCGGCGCTCTTAAGAGCCCTGGCGAGGTCGGCGCAGATATCGCTGTCGGCGAGGGACAGCCTCTCGGACTCGGTCTTGAATTTGGCGGACCGTACCTCGGATTCCTATCCACAAAGCAGGAGAACATGCGTCAGATCCCTGGCAGACTCATCGGTGAGACTGTAGACACAAGAGGCGACAGAGGCTTTGTTCTGACCATCCAGGCCAGAGAGCAGCATATCCGCCGTGAAAAGGCCAGCTCCAACATCTGCTCCAACGAAGCATGGTGCGCACTGAGAGCCGGCATCTATCTCTCGACTATCGGTCCTCAGGGCTATGAGCAGGTAGCTAAGCTCTGCTCGTCCAAGGCTCACTACATGGCTGACGAGCTCGAGAAGATCGGCATGAAGCGCTGCTTCGGCGGCGAGTTCTGGAACGAATTCGCTACTACATGCCCTGACGCAGACAAGCTGCTCGCGGCTCTCGAAGAAAAGGGCATCCTCGGCGGACTCAAGCTCTGCTGCGGCTGCTGCGACGGAGACTGCGACACTGACTGCATCCTGTGGTGCTGCACAGAACTCAACAGCAAGGAAGATATTGACGAAGTGATCGCCATTGCAAAGGAGGTGTTCTAAGATGAAATTGATATTCGAGAAGAGCATTCCTGGCAGAGGGCAAGATATCTTCCCTGCATGCGACGTTCCATGCAAGCTTCCTGACGCACCGCTCCGCGAGAAGAAGGCTCACCTGCCTGAGATCTCCGAGAACGAGATGGGAAGACACTACACAGCTCTCGCTAAGAGAGCACACGGAGTCAACGACGGATTCTATCCTCTTGGTTCCTGCACAATGAAGCACAACCCTAGGATCAACGAGAAGATGGCTTCCCTTCCGGGATTCACTAAGCTGCATCCGCTGCAGCCTGCGCATACCGTAGAGGGCGCTAACGAGCTCATCGCAGACCTCGAGAGATTCCTCTGCGAGATCACAGGCATGGCCGGAGTCACATTCCAGCCTGCAGCCGGAGCTCACGGCGAGTTCACGGGTCTTCTCCTGATCAAGGCATATCACCATGACAGAGGCGACTTTGAGCGCAACGAGATCATCGTTCCGGACGCAGCTCACGGTACAAACCCTGCATCCGCTACCATGGCCGGCTACAAGACCATTGTTATCAAGTCGAACGAGAACGGTACTGTAGACATCGACGACCTCAAGGCTCACCTCGGCCCTAAGACGGCCGGTCTGATGCTGACCAACCCTAACACAGTAGGTCTCTTCGACCCTAACATCATGGAGATCACAAGACTCGTCCACGAGGCAGGCGGACTCTGCTACTATGACGGAGCCAACCTGAACGCTGTTATCGGAATCGTACGTCCGGCAGACATCGGATTCGACGTAATCCACATGAACCTGCACAAGACGTTCTCGACTCCTCACGGCGGCGGCGGTCCGGGATCGGGCCCTTGCGCATACAAGGACTTCCTCGCTCCGTTTGCACCTGGACTGGTATGCAAGGACGGCGAGTACACAAGAGCCGAGAAGTCGATCGGAAACATGACAGGCTTCTACGGAAACTTCCTGGTAATGGTCAAGGCTTACACTTACCTGCTGACCATCGGCAAGGAAGTCTACACACTGGCTCAGAACGCTGTTCTGAACGCAAACTACATGCAGGAGAAGCTGAAGGATATCTATCCTATCGCATTCGACACGACATGCATGCACGAGTTTGTAATCGGACTCGATCCGATCTACAGAAAGACTCATGTTTCGGCTCTGGACGTAGCCAAGGCACTCCTCGACTACGGCATCCATCCACCTACAATCTACTTCCCTCTGATCGTCCACGAGGCCCTCATGATAGAGCCTACAGAGACAGAGACGAAGGAGACTCTCGACGAGGCAATCCAGGCTTTCCGCGAGATCTACGACAGGATCTTCAATGCGCCTGAGAGCGTACAGATGGCACCTCAGACCACACCGGTACTGAGACTCGACGATACAAAGGCAGCAAGAGAGCCGCATCTGAGATTCGACTTCGAATAAGCATCTCAGATCTTTCAGCCAGACAAAAGGCCCTGCTCATCTGAGCAGGGCCTTTTTTCGGCAACATTTTTCTTTTTTCTCAATTATTGCTTCGTTTACAGTGATGCAAGATTCTTCAGTCTTTCTGCCTTGGAATCGCAGAGCTCCTGAAGAGCTGCGATCTCCTCGTCACCGAGATGTCTGAACTTCTTGAATCTCTTGATGAAGTCAGCAAGCGGCTTAGGATTGTCGAGGCTGCGGTTGAGTGTGAACTTACCGTTCTCCACTTCGAAGAGCGGAGCATAGTTTGTCTCTACCGAGAGTCTGCAGAGCTCAATGCTCTCGTCAGACTTGAAGCCCCATCCTGTTACGCACGGGTTGTATACATGCAGGTATACGAGTCCGCTCTTGACGGCCTTTGCCTTCTCAAGCTTTGTTACCATGTCAGGAATGAAAGCAGGGCTCATCGTAGCCATGTAAGGAAGATCATGCATAGCCATGATCATAGGCATGTCTTTCTTATTCTGCTTCTTTCCGCCTCTTCCGTCCTTGCTTACAGGTGTCGTCGAGGTCCATGCTCCCTTTGTAGTTGAGCCGCTCCTCTGGTAGCCTGTGTTCATGTATCCTTCGTTGTCGTAGCAGATGTATATAATCTTATCGCCTCTCTCGGCAGCTCCGGAAAGAGCCTGGAATCCGCAGTCAACGGAAGCTCCGTCGCCAGCGAAAGCGACTACATTTACATCCTCACCGATTCTGTCATAGTGCATCTTGATGCCTGCGAGCATCGATGCAGGGTTGTCGAGGAGCGGGAAGAATACCGGGATCTTGGCTCCGGACTGCTTGTCCCAGCCTACGACTCCGACTCCGCCCATGCACCCCGGCGGGATAGCAAAGATGGTGTTATGTCCCATTACCTGCATGCAGGTACGGAGGGTCAGCTCTACGTTACATCCGACGCATGCGGAGATGCCCGGAGAAATCTGGTCTTCTGATCTTGCCAGCAGTTCTATAGTTTCTCTCTGATTCATCTCGTCCCTCCTTAAATTCCCTTATCCTCACGGTTGAGCCACACTGTATAGTGCTTATCAGCGTTGCCTTCCTGAGCGATAACAGTATCGATAGCGTAATCAAAGTGCTCTCCTGTAACATCCTCGCCGCCGAGTCCCGCGATGAACGGAACGTTAGGGATCAGCAGGTTGTTTCTGAACATTGCTGCGCAGACTTCCTCATAGATGATTCCTGTGTTCCAGCCGAAGGAAACGTTTCTGTCAACGACTCCGAAGGCCTTGCAGTTCTTGAGAGCGTTTGCGATCTTGTCTCCAGGGAAAGGACGTACGATGCGGACCTTTACGAGGCCGACCTTCTTGCCGGCAGCTCTGGCTGCATCGACTCTGTCCTTAGCAACGCCTGTCATGGAGCCCATTGTCACGATGATGTAATCAGCATCCTCGCACTTATATTCTTCGATGGCGCCGCCGTAGCTGCGTCCGAACTTCTTTCCGTATTCCTCATCGATCTCGTCGATCAGCTTGAGAGCGTTCTGCTGAGCCATCATATGCTTGAGTCTGTACTCAGCCAGCAGATATCCGTTTGTGAGCGGGTCAACTGCCATAGGCTTCTTAGGATCCAGTTTGATGTGCTCAGGTACGTACTTAGGAACGAAAGCGTCTACGTCTTCCTGCTCAGGAATCTCGACTCTCTCTGCCATGTGCGAGAGGTAGAAACCGTCGAAGCATACGTTGATAGGAAGCAGTACGTTCTTGTCCTCTGCGAGTCTGAAAGCCATGATCATCGTGTCGAGGATCTCCTGGTTGTCCTCGCAGTAGATCTGCAGCCAGCCCGCGTCTCTTACCGAGAGAGTGTCCTGAGGTCCGCCCCAGAGAGTCTGCGGCGAGATCATCTCACGGTTTGCGACTGCCATTACTACCGGAAGTCTCAGTGTGGAAGCGCGGAAATAAGGCTCATACATTAGCGAAAGTCCCTGCGAAGCACTTGCCGTGAATACACGGGAGCCCGCGAGAGAAGCTCCTGTAACAACGCTCATTGCCGAGAGCTCTGACTCTACCTCGCTGACACTTGCATCGAGCTTTCCGTCGATAACGAAGTCGGCAAGATATTCTACGATCGGAGTCTGAGGAGTGATAGGGTATGCAGCGATGATATCAGGTCTGCACATAGCGGCGCCGATAGCGGCAGCCATATTACCATTCATTACCTGTACTTTTGACATTACTCATCACCCTCCTTGACATTCTCCATCGCGATGGCCTTGACTCTGCACTCGCGAGCGCAGATACCGCAGCCCTTGCAGTAGTCGAAAGTTATCTCATAGCTTCCGTCTTCTTTTCTGATGATCGCTCTGACAGGGCAGTACATGAAGCACATACCGCACTTTACGCACTTTTCTGTGTCCATTACCGGATAACGTGTACGCCATGCGCCGGTGTTGACGATCTTGAGCCCTTCAGGGCCGATCGGAACGATGTAATCACTTACATATTTCATTGTCTGTACCCCCTTTATCTGAACTCGTGGATCTTGACTTCGTCATATCCGCGTCTGAATGCTTCTACATTCTTTGCACCGAAGAACTGCTCGATGATAGCCTCGAGAGCCTCCTTGTCGACCCAGCCTGTCGCCTTGAGGAAAGCTCCGAGCATGATCGTGTTGGTGATCGGTCTTCCGAGCATCTCAACGGCGATGCTTGTTGCGTCGAGCCATGCCAGGCACTTTACGTTAGGATCTTTGATGACGTCCGTAGGGTCCTCGGCGCGGGTGTTGAGGATAACATAGGAATCCTCCGCGAGTCCTTCAAATACCGGAGCCGATACCAGCAGGCTCGGATCCAGAATCAGAGTACAGTCAGGGTTGTAGACCTGGTTCTTAGCTCTGATCTTCTCGTCGCCCAGTCTTACAAATGATGTGACCGGCGCGCCCTGTCTCTCAAATCCGAAGAACGGTGTGGAGTTTCCGTACTTACCGCTGCTTACGGCAGCATGGACCAGCATCTCTCCGGCCTTCACGGTTCCGAGACCACCTATTCCGTGAAGTCTGATTTCTTTCATCTCCAGTTACCTCCTGTACTCTTAATTTTCAACTTCTCTTATAACTACAGCATCGACCGCCGTTGCCGGACGTCCGTCGCCATAGAGCATTAACGGATTGATATCTATTTCCCTGATCGCCGGGTCTTTTTCGACCATGGCAGATACCTTCATCAGGATGTCTATTATCTCTTCCCTGTTGTACACAGAGCCTCTGAGGCCCTTGCACGCCTGGGCGAGCGGTGTCTCGTCGAGCATCTCCTCAGCGTCCGCCCTCGATACAGGAATGACTCTGAGCGATACTGCCTTAAGAAGCTCTACGAGGACTCCGCCGAGACCTACCATCAGGACCTGGCCGAACTGCGGGTCAGTGCTGACTCCGACAAGAGCCTCGAGCCCGGACGGTATCATCTGCTCGACAACGACGCCCTGTATCCTGGCGTCTGCCCTGAACGCGAGCGCGTTGGCCATGATCTTTTCATAGGCCGCCGCCATCTCCTCTTCGCTCCTTATATTGAGTACAACGCATCCCGCGTCGGTCTTGTGCAGGATGTCGTCGGAGAGGATCTTCATTACTGCCGGGAATCCGAGTTCTGCGGCAGCAGCTGCGATCTCCTCTGCGCTTCCTTCTGTGAGGATCCTGGACTTTACCATGCAGATGCCGTTCTCAGCGAGATAAGCAGCACTTTCGATCTCGTTATATGCCTTTAAAGCCATTATTCCTCACCTGCCTTTCTCGCGCGGTACAGAGCATAGCGTGTCATATTGTCAGCCGCCTTTACCGCCTTGTCCGGAGTGTTGAAGGTGCAGAGACCGTTCTCCTCCATGATCTTTCTGGCAGGCGCCGTGTATGCTCCGGCCATGACGCAGTAATATACCGGCTTTTTCCTGTCCTCAGGGATGGACTTTTCCATCTCCACAAGGGCGTTCGCCAGTTCTATCTGCGGCAGGAATGTCGGAACAACAGTGATGAATGTCACCGAGTCGACAGCGTCGTCTTCGAGCACTATCCTGAGACCGTCAACGTGGTTGGCGACGGATGCCGAAGCCGTGATGTCAGCATATCCCTCAGGGCTGCAGATGTTGGCCATAGGCAGCTGGGATGCTCTCAGTCTTTCCTTTGTCTCCTCAGATACCAGCGGTGTCTCGAGGTTCTTCGCAGCTGCGATAGCGTCCGTGCAGTAGATCCCCGGGCCGCCTGCCTGCGAGTAGAGGAAGTGGTTCTTTCCCTTTGGCAGAGGCAGTGCATCGAGCGCCTGCATCGTGTCGATAAGTTCGTCAATAGTGTCTACTCTTATGACGCCGTACTGCTTGAACATAGCGTCATAGACGTTATCTGCTCCGGCCATCGATCCCGTATGGGAATTGGCCGCCTTTGATCCTTTTTCGCTGCGTCCTACCTTCAGGATGACAACAGGCTTTTTCGCGGTTATCCTGCGGAGGGTCTCCGCGAGTTTTCTGCCGTCGCGGTAGCCTTCCATGTACATCCCGATCACCTTCGTAGTGTCGTCGTTCTCGAGATACTCGAGAAGGTCTACGAAGTCGATGTCTGCCATATTTCCTATTGAAATGAACTTGTTATAGAGCACCGGAAATACTCTTCCCGCACCTTCCATGAGGACCGCGCTCGCGAGAGCACCGCTCTGCGAAATAAAGGTGATGCCTGTAGGCTCGCCGAATTCCGAGAATGGCACTCCCGTGTCGACAAAGGTAGTATCTACCTTTGTCCTGTTGTCGATAACTCCTATGCAGTTTGGTCCGATGACCCTTACACCGTATTTTTCTGCAGACTGCATAAGACGCGCCTGGCGTCTTACCCCTTCTTCAGTCTGTGTCTCCGCATAGTCGGCAGCAGCGCATACTATGTACTTGACGTCGTGCTTTTCTTCCATGCGCTTGTCAAAGTCATCCATTATGTCATAGATGAGCCTTGCCGGCATGATGAGTACCACGAGGTCTACATTTCCTTCGATCTCGGAAAGTGCCTTATAGCACTTATAGCCGAGTATCTCTGTCTCATTCGGGTTGATCGGATAGACCTTGCCCGGATATTCCTTTTCCTTCATGTTCCTGAGCGCAACATAGCCTGCCTTTGTAGGATTTGTACTGGCTCCGGCTATTGCGATGCCGTCAGGTTCAAACAGTTTCTTCATATTTCTCTGATCCTTCCCTGTTCTGTCAGTCGATGATACCCACTACAGCCATGTCGACAGGTGCTTTGCCGTCGCCTATGGCAAATCTGGCGTTGCCGCCCTGTGTGACCAGCACGCAGTGCCCGACTCCGCAGCCGAAAGGATCCGCCGCGACATAGACGTCCTTGCCTACGACTTCATTGCCCTTAGCGTCGAAGGAAAGAGCTCTGACCGTGATCAGGCTCATACCGACCAGGCTCTCATTTTTTATTGTCGAGACTACCTTGCCCGTTACCTTGCACATCAGCATAGATGAACCTCCTTGTATGCCAATCGATTACTATCAGTGTTCGAGGATCTTGCCTCTGACGCCGTCATCGGTGATCCTTCCGTTCTGTGCCGCTATGCGGCCTCCCTTTATCGTCATTACCGGCCATGCCCTGAGCCTGCTGCCCTGGAAAAGCGAGAAGTCCGAACGCGACAGAAGGTCGCGCGGTCTTACCGTCCTTTCATTGTTAAGGTCAACTATGACTATGTCGGCGTCGCTGCCCGGCATTATGGTTCCCTTGCGCGGATAAGCTCCGAAGATCTTCGCAGGGTTCATGGTCATCAGAGGGACCAGCTTATCGAGCATCACTTCCTGCCTGAAGAGCCCCTCATTGAGCACGGATACGAGGTGCGTTCCCAGTGTCGGATAACCCGCTCCGGCGCCCTGCATTCCTCCGCTTATGTTTTTCTCAGCGCTTGTCATGACCGTGTTGTCGGTGCCTATGGTGTCGATCAGTCCCTTTCTGATGCCGTCCCACAGCGCCAGCCTGCTCTCCTCTTCCCTTATAGGCGGCAGCATCTTTCCGTATGCTCCTATGCCGCTTCCGGTATCGAGCGCGAGGTAAGGCGATGTGGTCTCTACATAGAGTTTGTCATGCTTCAGAAGGCTGAGCCTCTCCATCGCTTCCTTTGTTGAGCTGTGCACCACGTATGCCCTTACGCCTATCTCTTCGGAAAGATATGCCGTCCTCTGGACCGCTTCACCTTCCGCGAGGTTAGGGTGGGTCTCATTCCAGTCGTCCAGAGTCTTCAGGGTCCTGCCCTGCCATTCCTCAGTTGCGTAATCGCAGATCGACTGGTTTTCGCAGTGTACGCTCAGTATCGGGTTCGCCCACGGAGGCAGTTCCTTCATCCTCTTCATCACCTTAACGATGAAGCCGTCCTCCTGATTAGGATAGATCCCCGGCACTCCGCACATGTACACCTTGTAGGAGTTCATGCCCTGAGCCGAATACCTGTCCATCTCGGCGACCTGCTCGTCAGTGCGCATGCTGAGGTGCGGGATCATGTCGACTCTCGAAAGAGCCGGAACGCTCCTCCTGAGGCTGTCGATCAGCGGCAGATAGCTCTCTTCCTGGTTGAAGTATGTCCCAATGGTCGTAACTCCTCCAAGCACCGCAGACCTCGTCTCTGTCTCAAGCTCTGTCTCGAGCCCTGTAAACAGTCCGAGGTGAGTGTGCGGGTCGATTATGCCCGGAAGCACATACTTGCCTGAAGCATCGACAACATCCCTCGCCGGCGGGGTATCGCTGGTTATTGCGGCAACCTTGTCCCCCCTGATGCAGACATTTGTCCTGATGAGACCCATCTCCGGAATGACACAAGTGCCCCCCTTTATGAGAAGGTCATACATACCGTCTGCAAACGCGGCCGCCGCAACGGCAGCTCCAGTCCCGTTACGATTTGCCTGCGGATAAGATGCGCCGGCGCTTGCTGCCTCGTATCTGACTACTTTGATCCCATACCTGGCTGCCGATTGTCTGGCGATGTCGGTAAGACGTTCGCCTTCACCGAGCACCAACTCCTTGCGGCCCGACCTGGCCATTTCCGTTATGTCCTGATTGGTATAGATCTTACTCACTTTTATCTCCCGAGTGTGGACTGCAGCACCTTCATGCCTTCGCCTACGGCTCCGCTCATGATGGCGAGCTCTGAGTTGATGATCACCATGTCAAAGCCCTTTTCGTACCAGGACTTTGCTCCCTCGAAGTTGCCGGCGAATACACCGAGTCTCTTGCCGGCCTTCGCTGTCTTCTCGCGTATCATCATTATCGTATCCACCAGTTTAGGATTGCTGAACTGTCCGAAGATCCCCATATCCATTGAGAGGTCTCCAGGTCCGATGAAGAACATATCGATAAAGTCTGTGTCGATTATCCTGTCGAGATTCTCGAGCGCCTGCACCGTTTCGATCTGTACGACTATGTTGGTGGTATAGTTGAGGTCGCCGTCCTGCGTACCCAGCTGTCCTATGCCGTCTCCGTAGTCCCACAGTCTCGACGGGCCGCAGCCTCTTCTGCCGAGAGGCGGATAAAGGCTGAACTGCCTTATCTTTTCGATGTCTTCAACTGTCCTGACCTGCGGTATGAGGAGCGCATCAGCGCCTATGTCCAGCGCTCCGGAAATGTATTCGTATCCTATCATCGGCACCCTGACCATCGCGTATGTCGGTGTGCCCTGAAGTCCCTGAAGCATCTTCTGCAGAGTCTCAAGCGTTATCGCGTTGTGCTCGGCATCGATGCATACAAAGTCGAAACCCAGGTGTCCTACGAATTCCGTCATTACCGGATGAGGCGTTCCGATGAATGTTCCCACCAGCCTTTTGTCAGAGCAGATAATGTCGCGGAAAGGTGCCTTTTCAATGGTAGGCGTGGCGAGCTTTCTGGCTACGGGATTGCCCTGCGGAGCTCCCGTTCCTCCTGCGCCGTATCCTCCGCCGCCCTGTCCGCTCTGAGACTGTGCCGGTGCTGCAGCAGGCTGAGGCTGTCCCGCCGGCGCGGCGGCTCTGCCGCCTACGCTGAGGCTTATGCCCGCCTGCTTCATAGCGTCGCGCGCGAGATCGGTCAGAATGGGCTGTTCGTCAAGGACGATGGTCTTTATCCCTTTTCTGCTGTACTCGAGCACGTCAGCTCTGGTCAATACTTTCTGCATCTTCTATCTCCCGGTTCAGTAAAGTCCCTTAAGTGCTTCGTCAGGTCTTGCGATGATGTTTGTGTTGACTACTGTTGAGAGCCTTGCAGCCTCTTCTTCAGCAGCAGCTACTGCCGAACGTACTGAGCCGATCTCGCCCTTTATGATCACAGCGATCATCGCTTTGCCTGTATTTTCCTTTGTGACGACTTCTACGTTAGCCGCCTTGATAGCTGCGTCTGCAGCTGCGATAGCCGGAACGAGGCCGACTACTTCAATGTATCCGTAAGCATCCATCCTTGTTCCTCCTTATTTGTCAAGTTCGAGCGTAGTGACGACTGCAGCGCCCGCGGAAGGCTTTGCGATCACATTCACGCAATGCACCTTTCCGGCCTGTGCGGCTGCTTCTGCACCGGCATCTACTGCGGTCCTTACCGCGCCGATCTCACCGGTAGCGGCGACTGTCACATATCCGCCGCCTATGACTTCGATTCCTGCCAGCTTTACGTCAGCTGCCTTGACCATTGCGTCAGCCGCGGCTACTGCAGGAGTGTATCCTATGACTTCAATAAATCCCCATGAACGCATGATCTGCACCTCCTATTCCTCATAGCCGAGAGCGGCTGCGAATTCCTCTGCCGGGTGGGCTATGGCAAGGCACGAGATCAGCGCGCCCATGTTGTTGGCTGCTGCTGCGCCTGCGTCGACAGCGGTCGTTACCGCTCCGACGTCACCTCTTACGACGACTGTTACCATCGCCGCGCCTACCCATACCTTTTTGACGATCTCGACATTTGCGGCCTTTGCCATTGCGTCCGCTACTGCGAAAGCAGGCACATAGCCTTCAGTCTCAACAAATCCAAGAGATTTCATAGACAGGCTCCTTTCTTATTTCTGTACTTTTGCCATGACCTCTCTCATGCACTGAGCAACGAATGTGCATTCCTCAGGCGTTCCGATCGAGATCCTGTTCTTGTCAAAATTGCCTCTGATGATGATCCCGTACCACAGCAGTTCTTCAGCGAACCATGCTGCGTCTACGTGCGGATCGAAGTAGATGAAGTTGGAGTTCGAAGGCCATACCCTGAATCCAAGGTCGTTCATCGTGTCGATGAGGATCCTTCTTGCCTTCTTGTTGCCTTCGAGTGTGAGTTTCTGGAACTCATAGTCATCGAGAGCAGCCTCTGCTCCGTAGAGACCTACTCTGTTGCAGCAGAATCCGGTGGAATCGCGCATCAGGTACTCGACGATCTCCTTGTTGGCCATCAGGTATCCCATTCTCATACCGGCCATGCCGTAGAGCTTGGAGAATGTTCTTACGACGATCAGGTTCGCGTCGTCTGCGATGGCGTCAACCATTGTGCGGTAGCTGTCATCCTCCACGAAGTCGATATATGCTTCGTCGACTACCAGCAGCACGTGATCAGGCAGCTTCTTCTGGAACTCATGGAGTTCGTCCGAATCGATCAGCGTGCCCGTAGGGTTGTTAGGGTTGCAAAGGAAAATGACCTTTGTCTTGTCTGTAATGGCGTTCAGTATACCTTCAAAGTCCGGTGTGTAGGTCTCCTCAAACATAGGGACCTCGACCAGTTTGCAGCGCTGTCTCTTTACGTAGTTGTAATAGTTAGGATAAGTAGGCGGAGTCAGGATGATCTCGTCGCCAGGGAGCATGAATACCTCAGCGATGAACTGGAGTCCTGCTGTAGCGCCTTCCGTTACCATTACCTCATCGACGGTGAGTCCGTGCTTCACGGCCAGCTTTTCCCTGAGAGCCTGGGCTCTTACGTCAGGATATCTGTTGGCGATCTCGCACTGTTCCTTCATGGCCTTTACAGCCATCGGGGATACACCGAACGGGTTCTCATTGGTTGCCAGCTGGAGTACGCGTGTAACCTCCGGTCTGATTTTTTTGTTCTGCTCGTCCGCGCCTACGACGTACGGCGGAGCCTGTTTTGCAAAGTCGCTTATCAGATCATAACAAGACATGTTTTACCTCCGTGATCTTTATAAAGTATGTCCCCGCAAGGACCGCTTATTATCTGGATTCACACTAACATACGGCATTTTTTGTCTCTGTCAATTTCTTTACAATCCGGTGCACTGCTATGTTTTTTTTTTGCATCAAAAAACAGGCAGCTTATGCTGCCTGTATCTGTCAGTATATTGGTCAGACTCGTGCCTTTGTTTTGAGCGCCTTTAGATCAGCCAGTATATATGCACCATCAGCCTTCTCAAGTATGTCTTCTTTCATAAGCGTCGAGATAACATTCGAAACACACACTCTCGAAAGGCCGGTCACATCAGCAATATCCTGATGCGTAAATTTCATGGTCAGCTTCCGTTTTTCTCTGCTACCGTCAGAGGAGTCTTCCGAGTAGAGATTTGCCATATGCATGAGGTAAAAACTGACTATGCACTCTGCATTGCGGAAGCTCATCAGCTCCATCTGCTTGGTCAGTATCCTGTTTACGCGGTTCGACTCCAGAAGCATATTATGCATCAGGTTGGCATCTTCGTTTATCTTCCGTATGACCTGCGGCTTCGGGATTATGTATATGCTCGCCTCGTCGCTTACCGAGACCGCACGGCATGAGTTTGCCCTGTCGTCAAACAGGCTCAGATTGCCGAATATGCAGCCTTCATCGAGCGTGATGATGGTTCTTGCATCACCTTCGGTCGTGAATATCCTCAGCGCAACGCGCCCTTTGTCGACAATATAAACATAGTCCGAGGCCTCATCCTGTTCATAGAAGACATGCCCCTTCTTGAAGGTTTTTATACTCAGTCCGTCTGTCAGTGAAGACCAGTCGATCTCCATCAGCATCCATGGCGAGTCCTCAGGTCTTATTACTTTTTCTGCCATAGTCTCCCCTTGTCTGCAACAAAAAACGCAATTCCCCTTCCTGTGATTATATTACGGGAAGGGGAATTTGTCACTTTAGAGGTATATTATGTACCTATTGTTTTTCTTATTTCTGAGATGCCTCGAACTTAGCGAGTGCTTCTTCATAAGTCTTGCCTTTCATAACTTCGCCGTGAGGGCCCTCAAATGCACGGCCCCAGCCGGTGATGACTGCAAAGGCGAATGCTACGAACAGGAAGATGCAGTGCCATGTGTGTGTTGCGAGAGCGATCGGGTTGAGCGCAGGTACGAACGAGAACTCTTCCATCAGACCGTTGACGCAGGAGATGCAGATGAAGATGAACGCGCTTGTTACAGGGATCAGTACAGGAAGTCCGCTTCCGAAACCGTCGAGCAGGTTAGCTCTTCTGTATGGATGCAGTTTCTTCTTGGAGCTGATGTCAGCTGCGATAGGACCATACATAAGGATGGCCGGGCCGTTAGCTGAGCCGAGCACGATCGAGGAGATCATGAGGCCGATGCCGCAGATCCACTCTGTTCCAGGTACAGTCTGGTTGAGCTTGCTGTTTGTGAGCGCGTTGATAACTCTGTCGAGGAATCCGCTTGCTGTGAGGACTCCGACGATTCCGGCTACAGCATAGTTGTATCCGACTGTTCCGATCATGTTGTTGACGCCGTCGCTGAGGAAGCCCTGGAGCGCTCCGTCCTGAACGGACATGATGTCAGCAGGTACGATGATACCGGAGACAAGACCGATGATAGTACCGGAGATGATGCCCCATGTAGCAGCGATGTAGATGCTTCTTGTCTTGAACGCTGTGAAGAGCAGGATAGCTACAGGGATCAGCATGATGAGTCCCTTAGGATCACTGTTCTGAGCGAGCAGTTCTGCGCCCTCTGCTGCGGACAGGCCGTTGTCTGCGCCGCCGAAGATCGCGAAGACGATGCATGCAGGTATAGCTGCGGCCATGGCGTATTTCATACGCGATCCGACTACGCCGGCGATATCTGCGAATCCGTCCTTGTTCATGTACTGCTGTGTCTGAGCAGATACGATAGTTGTATCCGATACAGGACCTACGTTGTCACCGAAGATAGCTCCGGAGAGGATAGCGCCTGCAAGGAATACCGGGTGAGCTCCGAGAAGGAGTCCTGATGGGTACAGGATAGGGAATGCTGTGAACAGTGTTCCGATCGATGTACCTGTAGCCGTTGCGATGATGCATGTAGCGATGAAAGCAAATGCCGTGAACATGCCGCCCTGGAGACCCAACTTGTCACCAAGCCATACGAATCCCTGAGCAACTCCGCCTCTTGTCATGAGCTTTCCGAACATTCCTACGAGGAGCAGGATAGCTGTCAGCTCGGCAACAAGTCTTGACTGCATGCCGGTTACGACTGCCTTCCAGTAAACTGACCACTTCTTCGAAAAGAGTGAGCCGATCATGAGTGCTGCAAATCCGCCTGTGCACAGATCCATCATGTTGTATGTCTTAAAGACTACGAAGAACAGGATGCATCCGACTACGAAGAGGATCAGCGGAACAAGAGCGAACAGGTAAGTTCCTCTAAATTCCAGTTCATATTTTTTCTTTTCCTCCATAATAGTATCCTTTCATTTAAACCAAATGAGTGTAATACCTGTTACTTCGGAAAATAGCACAACGCAATTTTTCAATATGTAAACCGCTTTACACACAGCGGAAAAAACAAAACAAAACAAAAATCCCGATATTGTACCGCATAATGGTAAATACCGGGAAATGCTTCATTTTACAGGTATTTGCTGAGTGTGCTGATATCCTCTTCATCAAGCTTTATCGCATCTGCCCTGAGTGTCTCCAGCAGCTGCTCAGGACTGGAAACAGCAGTGACAGGGAAGGCTCCGAAAGGCTGCACCATGAGAATGGCGACCGATATGATCAGAGGCGATGTCTCATATTTCTCTGCCATGCCTTCGAGTATGCGGGCCAGCTCCATGTTCCTGTCATTGACATAGCCGGCTTTGAGAGTATCAGACAGTCTGCCGCTCAGAGCCTTGTTGAAGAAGCCTCCTGCTGTTGAGCTGTATGGCACCAGAGTAAAACCGGTCTCGCATAGCCACCTGTAATACTCGCTGTCTATTCCCTCAAGTGACATGTCACCGTTGAGTTTGTACCCCGGATTAGGATATGCCAGGCTCCACTGGTTGCTAAGTGCTCTGAAGCCCTTGCCTGTCTGTTTTCTGTAATCCTCGGCTTCCTTCATTCTGGAGAGAGTAAAGTTGGATGCACCGTAGTATCTGGTCTTGCCCTCGCGGACGAGTTCTTCGCCTATGTCGATGAGTTCTTCGACGGACTTCTCCGTGTTGTCCCTGTGGAACCAGAACATGTCCACATGATCGGTCCCCATGGTGCGGAGGCTCTCTTCGAGGTCCTGCCTCAGGTGCTCCCTGTCGACTCTCCACTTGCCCGTCCTTATATGAGGATGCCCGGCTTTTGTCGCCAGGACGACTTTGTCCCTGTTTCCGGTCTTTCTGAACCACTCACCCAGAAACTGTTCTGCGCAGTTTTCCGTATCCGGAAGCCACCTGCAGTATACGTTGGCTGTATCAAGGAAGTTGCCGCCGGCATCGAGATATGTGTCCAGCACGCGGAAAGCGCTCTCCTTGTCGAGTCTCTCCTTGAAGTTGCCGGTTCCCATGACGATCCTGGTCACTTCCAGATCAGTATCCGAGAATCTGTATTTTTCCATCTTTCCCCTCCGCTGAATATCTCTATTTCTCTATGGCTGCAGCTTCTATCTCTATAAGCGCTCCGAGCGGTATCTTCGCTATCTGAAGACATGTGCGCGCAGGCTTTTCGCCGGTGAAGTACTCCTTGTATATAGCGTTCACCGCCGCAAAGTCGTTCACGTCGTTCAGATATATGTTTACCTTGAGGACATGCTCTAGATCACTTCCGGCTGCTTCAAGCACCTCGCAAAGGTTATCGAGTGCTCCCCTCGTCTGTGACTCTATGTCATCACCGAAAAAGCGTCCCGCTTTCATGTCATAGCCGCACTGGCCGGATACAAAGATAAATCCGCCTGCCTTTACCGCAGGTGATACCGGTGCAGGAGAATTCTGCCCTGCTATCGTGATAGTTTCCTTGATCATAATTCCCTCCGGACTCATTATTCTTCCAGCTGAAATACTTTTTTCTATGGTACCCTTTTGCCTGAAAAAAATCTGTATATTGATTTACACCCCTGCAGTGTAAAGCGCTTTATAGACTGCCGCCGGCTTAAGGCCTTAATCTGCAGGCAGAAAGATAACCTTCTGATATGTGAAGGAGGTAAATAATATGAAATACACATCACTCGACACCCCGGCTGTGCTCGTGGACATGGATGCCGCGGAGCGCAATATAAGGGAAATGCTTGATGGAGCAGCTTCTGCAGGTCTGGCGCACCGCCCGCACATAAAGACGCATAAGTGTGTGGAGCTTGCAAAGCTGCAGCTGTCTGCAGGAGCGGCAGGAATCACCTGCGCAAAACTGGGCGAGGCTGAGATCATGGCAGAGGCAGGCATAAACAACATCCTGGTCGCATACCCACTGATAGGAGATGTTAAACTGCAGCGCTATGCGGAGCTCCATAAGAAGTCACCGGGTCTGCTGACCATAGTTAACAGCATCGCGGGAGCGAAGGCTCTGTCTGATACCGCTCTCCGCAGCAACGACAAATATGATGTCCTGATAGAAGTGGACGGCGGAACATCACGCGGAGGGATAGCGCCGGGCGATGCCTCCCTGGAGTTTGCTGACTCTATCCGTGATCTGAAAGGTCTTCACATCTGTGGCCTTATGTATTATCCGGGAGCGAATTACAGCAAGCACGACGACGAAGGCATCGCAGCCGCTGCGGACCGCGAAAGAATGGATGTGACCGGCACTGCAAAGCTTCTGGCATCGCACGGTTTCGACATGTCGGTGCTCTCGGGCGGCAACAGCGTTTCCTCAAAGGTTCCCCAGCATCTCCTCGGGCTTACCGAGATCCGCGCCGGTAACTATATCTTCAACGACTGCCAGCAGCTGTACTTTGACCGCGTAAGCGAGGAGCAGTGCGCTCTTAAGATCCTCAGCACCGTCGTTTGCAAGACCGGTCCGTGCACCGCGATCCTTGATGCAGGCACCAAGACTCTCTCATTCGATGTCTTTCACGGAACGGATCTCGGCTACGGACGCATCTGCGGTCATCCGGAGATAAAGATCACTAATCTGAACGAGGAGCACGCGTTTATCGCTTCGCCGGAGCCTCTTCCGTTCGAAGTCGGAGATAAGGTCCTCATAATACCAAACCACGCCTGCGTAGTACCTAACCTAGCCGGCGGGATGTATAAAATTCGGGCAGATGAAGTCGTCGGCACTCTGACTGTCGACGCAAGAGGAGCAAGCCGGTAGTCCGGCAGGGAGGCAATATGATGGATATAAAAAAATTTGAAGAACAGCGTCAGTACTATCCGGTGCTGGGATACAAAACATTCCTCAATACAGCGCAGAACGGACTCATTCCTACCTACGCTTCGCAGGCAATGCAGGAGTATATAGAGCGCCGCCACCTGAACGCACTGGATGTCATCTCGATGTCAGCACAGTGGGACGACCTCGACATCGTCCGCGCAAAAGTCGGCCGCATGCTGAACGCGAAGTCCACGGAGATCATGTTCGGAGCCAACGTTTCGGAGCTGATGAACATCTTCGCGAACGGACTCGGCCTTAAGCAGGGAGACAACGTGGTCATCTATGACAGCACCTACTTTTCGATGTCTTACATCTGGTTCAACAAGAGAGAGCAGCTTGGCATCGAAGTAAGGATCGCCGGGTCTGACGAAGGACGCACGCCTTGTGAAAAGCTGTTTGAACTCTGCGATGAAAACACAAAAGCCATGGTCGTCTGCCATGTCGACTTCGGCACAGGCTACAGGCACGATCTCGCAGCCATCGGAAGCTTCTGCCGCGAGAGGGGAATCGCCTTCGCGGTAGACGGCACACAGGCCTGCGGCGCGATGGCTGTCGATGTAAAGAAGATGAAGATAGATTTCTATGCCGCGTCAACCTATAAGTGGCTGCAGGGGCTGCTCGGACTCGGCATCGCATTCATAGACGAAGACTTTATGCCGAAGCTCTCGCAGAGCATCATCGGCTGGGTCGGCACGGTAGACAAACTTCACAACGATGCAATGGTGCTCGAGCTATGCGACGAGGCCCGTAAATTCGAATGCGGCGGAATAAGCTTTGTCGCTCTTGAAGGGCTCACCAGAGTCGCGGACAATTATCTGCGCCTTGGGGCGACTGACATAGAAGAATATATTCTGTCGCTGGCGGATCACTGCTATGAGAGAGCAGAAGAACTGAAGGACTGCCGGGTATGGGGTCCGGTCGGCAGGGAGAACCGCTCCGGTATCGTCACTATCTCATTCCCTGAAAGTTACGGGATATCCCGCGAGATGCTCGAAGCTCATCAGATAAACGCGATGATGCAGGGGACATCCAGAGTCAGGCTGGCGATGCACTATTACAACAATACCGAAGATATCGACAGATTCTTCGATCTTCTTAAGAGCATAGAAAAAGCCCGCGCGTAGCGCGGCAATGTCATTAAGTTAAGATGACGAAGAGATACTCTCTCATCAGAAATGATGAGGGGGTATTTTTTCTTGTACATATTGTGCGCCTTTAAGCCCGCCCCCACTTGAGCCCGCCCCCGCCGGGCGCA
>Ga0256405_10002880_pt1 | contig 37399 bp, 31 predicted proteins | sample RumenRJG_02DNA_FD_189096 | JGI IMG/M metagenome (GOLD analysis project Ga0256405, IMG submission 189096) | Bovine rumen microbial communities from Lethbridge, Alberta, Canada - RJG_02 | ecosystem: Host-associated > Mammals > Digestive system > Stomach > Rumen | place: Canada: Alberta...
AGATTCCAAATCTGCGGGAGCCCTAAGAAAGAATGCGACCATTGCCTCTGCTCTCCCCAAAAATTAAAATTTTCGGGGGCCCCATTGAAGTAAAATTATATGTTGGTTGTTGCTAATATGCAACAGAAATGCACAATGAGGGAGAATCCGGATATGATCCGGACGCAAGAAACAAAGTATTTTTTGCTGTGACACAGTTGACACACTTGGCACTGTTTGTACAGAAGTGTGCCAACTATGCCAAGTGTGTCATGCCAATTTTTTATAATGTCCCTATTCTTCCGGAAGAAGAGAGAGGAGGACTCGGAACTAAAGTTCCGAGAACTGAACGAAGAAGAGGATTCGGAAAATGATTCCGAGATTAGCGGTTTTTGTACATATCGTCGTAGTACTTCTCGTAGTCACCGGAGGTGATGTTATCGAGCCACTCTTGGTTATCGAGGTACCAACGGACGGTTTTCTCGATGCCTTCTTCGAACTGAAGAGAGGGTTCCCAGCCGAGTTCGCGTTGCAGTTTCGTGGAGTCGATAGCATAGCGCATATCGTGTCCGGCACGGTCGGTAACGTACGTAATGAGGTCTAAATCAGCTCCTTCGGGACGACCAAGCAGACGATCCACAGTAGCGATGATGGTCTTGATGATGTCGATATTCTTCCATTCGTTGAAGCCACCGATATTATAGGTCTCGGCTATCTTTCCTTTATGGAAAATGAGGTCAATAGCGCGTGCATGATCCACCACATAAAGCCAATCGCGCACGTTCTCTCCCTTACCATAGACAGGCAGGGGTTTGCGATGACGGATATTATTGATAAAGAGCGGGATCAGTTTCTCGGGGAACTGATACGGACCGTAGTTATTGGAGCAGTTGGTGACGATGGTCGGCATGCCGTACGTATCATGGAAAGCGCGCACGAAATGGTCAGACGAAGCTTTCGAAGCCGAGTAAGGTGAATGCGGGTTATACTTGGTGGTCTCGTAGAAGAAATCCTCACCGTACGCCAGATGATGCTCACCGGAGGAAGCCTTGGTGGTGAACGGCGGTTCGATGCCTTCCGGATGCGTCAGTTGGAGTGCTCCATAGACCTCATCGGTGGAGATGTGATAGAATCGTTTGCCATCGAATTTCTCCGGCAGGGACTCCCAATAGAGTTTGGCAGCCTGTAACATAGAGAGCGTTCCCATGACGTTGGTCCGGGCAAAAGTGAAGGGGTCTTTGATGGAACGATCCACATGGCTCTCGGCTGCGAGATGGATGACACCGGTGACGTGCTCCTCCTGCATGAGGGCATAGATGGTATCAAAATCGCAGATGTCCGCACGCACAAAGCGGTAGTTGGGTTTATCCTCAATATCTTTGAGGTTCGCGAGATTGCCCGCGTAGGTCAGCTTATCCACATTGATGATGCGGTACTCGGGGTACTTGTTCACGAAGAGACGTACCACATGACTTCCGATAAATCCGGCTCCGCCGGTGATGATTATGCTTTGCATAATAATGAATAATGAATAATTAATAATTGGTCGTTAGTCGATAGTCGATGGTCGATAGTCCACTTTTAACTCTCAACTAGACGACTTCTCTAAACTCTAAACTTTTATATCACGTATCGCACTTGCTTGAAGTGGTATTGGTGAGGGGTGCCTTGCTGGTCGCGGAGGACGATTTCGCCGGTGGGCAGGACGTCTTCTATACGCGCCATGAAGATTCCTTCGGTTTGAGGGGTAGCATTCATAGTGGGCGCAGTACTTACATCGCGTTCGACAAAGGGCCAAAAACCGTCTTTGCGATAGAGATGAGACTTATAGTATTGGTCATTGGACATTGGACATTGGACATTGGACAATTGTTCTTGCAGTTCAGTGTCGAGCTGCTTCATCAGCCCATGTATGTCGTAGTCCTTGCCGGTTATCTGTTTCAAAGAAACAGGGTTCGGTGCGTTTGAAACGAAAGTCGTCTGATTCACATTCAATCCGATACCGGCGATGGAGTATTTCACTTCGCTGCCGATGATGGCGTTCTCGACGAGTATCCCTGCGACTTTCTTGTTCTGCCAGTATATATCGTTGGGCCACTTGATGGTTAATTGAGAATTGACAATTGACAATTGACAATTAATCATTCTATGTACTGCCACACTGACTGCTACATTCAACTCAAACAAGTTCTGACGAGGCGGCAGGAGGATTGAGCAGAGCAGGTTCTTGTCCGCTTCGCTCTCCCAACTATTACCTGTCTGTCCGCGTCCGGCAGTCTGATAGCCGGTATAAAGGAATCGTTCGTCTTCGGGCCATTCGCCCTTCGCCAACATCTCCTTCATCAGGGAGTTCGTACTATGGGTGGTTTTTATATACATCCAATAAGTATTGTTGAATCACATGTTGTATATTTCTCGCCTTTCCGGGAGCCGAGTTGATAAGGATAGCAAAGACCCATGTATCGCCGTTTGGCATATCGATATATCCCGCAAAATTCTTCGTTCCGGCAATCGTTCCGCTCTTGGCATGGATGCGCCCCTCCAAGGGTGTACCCGGACAGAGGGAGGTGAGGGTACCGGTTTTGCCGCTAACAGGCAGGGAAGCCATCCAGTAATCGGCATTGGGACTGTTGCGCATGATGGTGAGCAGTTGCACGAAGGCTTTGGCGCTGACAGCATCCTGCGGCGCAAGACCGCAACCATCTTTGATGATGGCATTCTGGACGGCTACTCCTCTGCGACGCCAATAATCGCGTAGCAGGTCTTGGCTGTTATGGATCGTGCCAGGGAGCGTGTAACGCGTACCTAAATAACGGAAGAGCGCTTCCGCATAGAGGTTGTTAGAGTTGATATTCGTCTCCTTGATGATCTCCGACAGCGGTTCCGAGTAATGGATATAGAGTTCGTGACGAGGCGGCGTAAGCGGGTTATAATCAGGCAGATAGTTCGCATCGCGTTTGACAGCAACTCCGGCATCGCGAAGGCGTGAGGTGAAATGCCGTGCTAACAAAAGTCCCGGATTAGGCAGGTCGCCTTTGACGCCAAACGTACCGAGGTTAGAAGGCACTGCTCCTGTCAAGTAGCGTTCGCGGCTATAAGGTATACCGCTGACAAAAGCGCCGTCGTATTGGATCTTATCACACCGGACGCGGTTGATGAACACGATGTCCTCTACTTGCGGCTCCGTTCCGACAACCGTAGCCACCGAACCTGGTTCGCCGCTCTTGAGGACGATATTCATCGTGTTGCCGTAATAATTGAGTGCAAAGATACCCGGCGCATAGTAGTTTCCTGCGTCCTCGCAGAGCCACGCAGGGTTTTGCGCCTCTCCGTCCAACATCGTCATGTCGGCTATAACGGCTCCGTCAATACGTGTGATACCGGCTGCTTTGACGGCTTTGACCCACTGGTTGAGAAAGGCAGTACGTCCTTTCCAACCCAAGGAGGGATCGCATCCACCGCGTATATAGAGATCGCCATGTAAGACGCCTCCATCGATCGTACCGGTGTACTCCAAGATGGTGGGAAAGCGGAAACCGGGTCCCATGGTCTCCAAGCAGGCAGCTGTGGTGAGCAGTTTCATCACAGAGGCAGGAGGCACCACCTTGTCCTCGCGGTACGAGTCAATGACCTCTCCTGTTGTGAGATTCTGTACCAAGACGGACATATTCGCCTGTCCCGTAATCGGATGAGTCAACAGGAGATTGATGGAGAGTAATATGGAGGATAAGATACTCAAAATTAATATTGGTCGATGGTCGTTGGTCGATGGTCGTTAGTCCACTTTCAACTCTCAACTATACGACTTCTCTAAACTCTAAACACTAAACTTTAAACTTTCTCCAGATACTCATGCATGGCTTTGGCGGCTTTGCGGCCATCGGACATAGCGAGGATGACGGTTGCACCACCACGGACGATGTCACCACCGGCGAAGATCGTCGGGATAGCCGATTGCATATCGTCGTTGACGACGATCGTTCCCTTGCGGCTGATCTCCAAGCCTTCTACGGAGGAGGGGATCAGCGGATTCGGAGAAACACCGACCGCTACGATCACGAGATCCACAGGGATGGTGATGGTTTTTCCTTCTACCGGCACCGGACTACGACGTCCGCTCTCGTCTGGTTCGCCTAATTCCATGACTTGCAGTTCTGCCTCGCATACGCGCCCGTCCGCGTCCGCGTTATATTTAATAGGATTGTGGAGCGTGAGGAACTCGATACCTTCCTGTTTCGCGTGGTGTACTTCCTCCACACGTGCAGGCATCTCTTCTTCGGAACGGCGGTAGATGATCATCGCACGCTCGGCACCCAGACGTTTCGCGGTACGCACGGCATCCATGGCGGTATTACCACCACCGATGACGGCTACGTTCTTACCATAGAGAAGCGGTGTGTCGGTAGCCGGATTGGAAGCATCCATGAGGTTGACACGCGTCAGGTATTCATTGCAGGAGAGCACACCGTTGAGGTTCTCACCCGGGATGTTCATGAATCGCGGCAGACCGGCTCCTGAGCCGACGAAGATACCTTTGAAGCCTTGTTCCTCCAGTTCTTTGACAGAGATGGTCTTGCCGATGATGGTGTCTGTATGGAACTGCACGCCAAGGGCGCGGAGACCGTCAATCTCAATATCTACAATGCGGTTCGGTAAACGGAACTCCGGAATACCATATTTGAGTACACCGCCGATTTCGTGGAGTGCCTCGAAGACGTGTACTTCGTAGCCGTATTTAGCGGCATCTCCGGCGAAAGTGAGTCCGGCAGGACCACTACCAACGACTGCAATTTTAGTCGTTGGTCGTTGGTCGTTGGTCGTTGGTCTATTTACCATTTGGTCATTTACCATTTGACCATTTACCATTTGACCATTTGCGTAGTCGGCACAGAAACGCTCGAGGTAACCGATAGCGACAGCGGGATGACCCATCTTGAGATGGATACAGTTTGCCTCACACTGTTTCTCCTGCGGACATACACGACCACAGACAGCAGGCAGAGAAGACGACTCTTTGATGATCGCTGCAGCTCCGAGGATGTCACCTTTCTCCAGAGTCTTGATGAAGCCCGGGATGTTGATGTTCACCGGACAACCCTGTACGCAGGTCGGGTTCTTACAGTTGAGACAGCGATGGGACTCCGTGATCGCTTGTTCGAAGGTCAGACCTTGGTTGACTTCCTCGTGCAGGGACTTGACGCGCACTTCGGGACGAAGTTCCGGCATCTTAACACGCGGTATAGCTACTCTATCCTTCGGTTTGCCCTCGAAGGGAAGAACCGAAGGGTGACCGCCTTCGGCTGTTAGACCGCTATCGCTGTTAGACCGCTTCGCTGTTAGACCGGCTTCGCCTGTTAGATTTTTTCCTGCCTTGTAGGCTTCCAGTGCTGCGGCTTCTTCGGCTTTGTAGGACTTCATGCGGGAGAGCATCTCAGTCCAGTCCACCTCGTGGGCATCAAACTCCGGTCCATCGACGCAGACGAACTTCGTTTTTCCTCCTACGGTCACGCGGCAGGCACCGCACATACCCGTTCCATCGACCATGATGGTGTTGAGAGAAGCCTCGGTCGGGATATTGTATTTGGCGGTAGTAAGCGCCACGAACTTCATCATGATAGCCGGACCGATGGTGATACATTTATTGACGGTCTCGCGGTTGATCACTTCTTCTACGCCGACGGTGACGACACCTTGTTTGCCCATGGAGCCATCATCGGTCATGACGATCAGTTCGTCCGACCATTGCGCGAGCTCATCTTTGAGGATGATGAGGTCTTTGTTACGGGCAGCAAGGACGGTGATGACCTTGTTTCCGGCTTTCTTGAGCGCCTCAGCAATAGGCAACATAGGCGCAGCTCCGACACCACCGCAGGCACAAACGACCGTTCCGTAGTTCTCAATACGGGTAGCACGTCCGAGCGGTCCGACGATGTCGTGCAGACAGTCGCCCGGGTTCATGGCCAAGAGCTTATGGGTAGAAGCGCCGACCTGCTGAACGACCAGCGTGATGGTTCCTTTTTCGATATCCGCTCCGGCGATGGTCAGAGGGATGCGCTCTGAGTTAGCGTCCACACGGATGATGACAAAATGTCCGGCTCTGCGGCTACGCGCAATGAGCGGAGCTTCTACGATGAGCTCCGCTACATTAGGCGAAAAGAATTTTTTAGAAATGATCTTATTCATGATGATAGTCCACTAGTTTACCAGTCTACTAGTCCACTAGTTAAAAATGTTTGGTTTCTTTTCCGACGATAGAAGATAACAGATTGTTAGCGAGGCGGGAAGCACCAAAACGGAAGGACTCGTTGTTGAGCCATTCTTCGCCGAGGATCTCCTTAACGAGGGTATAGTGCTGTACAGCTTCTTCGGTTGTAGAGACACCACCGGCAGGTTTGTAACCCATCTTGATGTCGGTTTTCTCTTTCCAAGCCTTGATAGCGTGGCACATAACGAAGGTAGCTTCGGGTGTAGCGTTGACAGAGATCTTACCGGTCGAGGTCTTGATGAAATCGCAACCGGCAGCCATGGAGAGGATCGATGCCTTCCAGATGTTCTCAGCCGTTTTGAGCATACCTGTTTCGAGGATCACTTTGAGGTGCTTGTCACCACAAACAGCTTTGAGCTCGGAGATCTCGTCAAAGCACTCTTGGTAGTTGCCTTCGAGGAATTTGCCGACGGAGAGGACGATGTCAATCTCGGTAGCACCGGCTTTGATTGCCAAAGCGGTCTCTGCTATTTTGACCTCGAGGAACGTCTGCGAAGCAGGGAAGCCTCCGCTGACACAAGCAATACGGAATTTCGGATCCTTGAGCGCACGGCGTACATGCTCCGCCATAGCGGGATAGACGCAGATAGCTGCTACGTTGGGGACACCCGGGAATTTCTCCTCGAACGTATTCACAGCGTTTGCCATAAACTCCACTTTCGCGATGGTGTCATCGGCAGAAAGGGTGGTATAATCGATCTGATGGAGGCATTGTTTCCAAACCTCTACATTATTATTCTCCGCAAAATGGTTTGCTTCGATGTCAGCTACTTGAGCTTTTACTTGCTCATCGGTAAAAGGGCAGGGATACTGCGCAAATAATTCTTCAAACTTGTTCATGATATATTGGTATTTAGTCGTTAGTCGTTAGTCGTTGGTCGTTAGTCGTTAGTCGTTGGTCGTTGGAGTATTCTCCGTGAGTCGGCCGATAATCGTCTCATTACCTGTAACCGCTTCGCCGACCTCGACGAACATCTCGGTATTAAGCGGGAGATACATATCCACACGCGAGCCGAGTTTGATGAAACCGAGGTGCGTGTTACGATGCGCCATATGTCCGGCTTTCGCGTATGTGACAATACGACGAGCCATAGCTCCGGCGATCTGACGAATAGCGATCTGCACTTTGGAAGGCGTCTCGATGACTACGAGCGAACGTTCGTTCTCGGTACTCGATTTCGGCAACCATGCACCCATATGACGACCTTTCTGATGCTCGGAAACGATGATGTTTCCTTCGATCGGATACCAGTTGGCATGCACATTGAAGGGCGACATGAAGATGGAAACCTGCAGTTTCTTCTCATGGAAATACTCGGTTTCCTCAGTGGGCTCGACCACCACTACGCGTCCGTCAGCCGGTGCGATGATGAAATTGGGGTCATCGATCTCCAGCACACGTACAGGGCTGCGGAAGAAATAGGTCACAAAAACCAGCAGCATAGCCGTGAGGATGAGCGTGATAGCAAAAACCCAATGCGGCTGCACGTACAGATAGATCGGCACATTGATGATAAAAAGCAGCAGTACAGTGCCGGTGATCAGTCCGCGGCCCTCTCGGTGAATCCTTGGTGTTTTCATTATAGGAATTAAAAATTAAAAATTACGAATTATTTATTGCCACATGGCATACGGAAACTGGGCGAGCATTTCGGCTGCCTGATCAAGACCCGTTTGGAGTTTTTTCTCCACCATAAACTTGAACATAAACGGAATATCCGCTTTGACGGTCAGTTTGAGACGGGTGTCGGTCGGAGACACTTCCTTCATCTGGATCCAGAAGTTGGCGTCCATAGGGATGCCTTCGGCTCCGAACTTGATGGTGTCGTTCTCGATGCGATCGACGATAGCGATGGTTATTTTCTGCGCCAAGCCGTCCACTTTAAAGCGTACGCGATCCTGCTCGATGTCCATTTCCTGAACTTTATCCTTCGGGATGAGATCTTTGACGCGCTCCAAGTTCTGTAAGTTACTCAGTACGCGATATATCTGCTGCGCAGAGCAAGGCGCAGAGGTTATTTTGCTCTCGTATTTACTTTCACTCATAATCGTTTCTGGTATTTCTGTATTTCAAGGGATGTTTTGGTTATTCTGTTTTGCAACTCTTTGAGGTCGTGCATAACTATTTGTAAATGCTGCGCGCGTTCGAGCGCCTCGTGCGCGTTCTTAATAGCATTGGCCTCATCGGAGGACAGACGTTTGCCGCTACGATAAACGAGCATCTCGGCTCCATCGTCTCTGACCATCACGCGCAGGTCGTACACTTTCTGATTCAGACGCTCGATCTTGACTACATAGTAGCCGTTGTCCTGATATTTCTCGTTCTTCTCATAGCTAAAGAGCGGCAGCAAAGAATCTGCCTGATGGGTAAGCGCCTCCATCTGCTCTTCGTAAAAGGCGAGACTGCGCTGCTGCTCGACCAACGCCGATGAATCGCGCAGATGTTTCTCCGCGCGGAATTGCTCCACCTTAGAGGGCTTGTTGCACCCCGTCAGCAGAGCGGTAAGAAATATGAAAAATACATATTTTTTCATAATCGGCTGCAAAGTTACAACAAAAATTGCACATATGCAAGTATGGAGGCATTTTTTTTCGCAAATAATTGCTTTTAGCAAGGAAAAAATAGATAGTGAGGCAAAAATTGCATATTATTTGCGAAAAAAAACGATAAATGCTTGCATATATCAAAAATTATTACTAATTTTGCAGCCGATTCGTGTACAGACACCTTGAAATCGACACGACGAAACATACAAAACAACATAATTAACAATTTTTTTTACGTATGAAAAAAGGTTTATTTCTTAGCCTCATTGCTGCAGTAGCATTGTTGGCATCGTGTAACAAATCGTTGCCTAATCCGGAGCAACTTTCCGTTAACCCGAATCCGCTGGTTAAAGTAGGCGACAAGGTAGATGCGGACATCACCGGTACATTCCCTGAGAAGAAATTCGCGAAGAAGGGTGTACTCGTTGTTACCCCTGTGCTCAAATATGCGGGCAAAGAGGCAGTTGGCGAGGCCGTTACCTATGTGGGTGAGAAGGCAAAAGAGAACGGTAAGACCGTAAATTACAAAGCAGGTGGCAAATACACCCAGCACTGCTCGTTCACCTTTGAGCCGGAGATGGCTAAATCGGAGTTGTGGCTTCGTTTTGAGGCACGTGTGGGCAACAAGACCATTGAGATTCCTGAGATCAAAGTGGCTGACGGTGTGGTTGTAACCGACGAGTTGGCTGAGGCAGGTGACAATGAGTTGGCAGCTACCCCAGACAAGTTCCAGCGTATTATTCAGGAGAACACTGAGGCAGACCTCATGTTCCTTATCCAGAGCGCAAACCTGCGTTCGTCGGAGACCCGTTCGGATGATGTAAAAGCGCTGCAGGCAGCTATCAAGGATGCTAACGCAGACGAGAAGAAAGCTATCAACAAACTGGAGGTTAGCGGTTACGCTTCTCCTGATGGTGGCATGGATCTGAACGAGAAACTGGCAAAGAACCGTCAGAAAGTAGCTCAGGACTTCCTCAAGAAGGGCATGAAGAAAGACAAAGTAAATGCTGAGATCGCAGAGAACATCACCGCAGAGGACTGGGATGGTTTCAAGGCATTGGTAGAGAACAGCAACATGCAGGACAAGGATTTGGTTCTCCGCGTGCTGAAGATGTACACCGATCCTGAGGAGCGTGAGGCACAGATCAAGAACCTGAGCGCAGTTTACAAGACTCTGGCAGAGGATATCCTTCCGGCACTCCGTCGCAGCCGTATGATCTTGACGACCGACCTGATCGGTAAGAGCGATGACGAGATCGCAGCTCTGGCAAAGAACGATCCGACCCAACTGAGCGTTGAGGAGTTGCTCTATGCTGCTACTCTGACCAACGACAAAGCAGAGAAGAAAGATATCTATTCTAAGGCAGTAAATATCTACAATGACTACCGCGCATGGAACGGCCTCGGTCAGTTGTACTTCGATGAAGGTAACATCGCAGAGGCTCGTCGTTGCTACGGTAACGCACTGGGTATTCAGCCGAATGATCCGGACGTGAACTACAACGCAGGTATCGCAGCTATGGCAGACAACGACCTCGCAAAAGCTGAGGAGTATCTGGGCAAGGCAGCAGGTACGAAGGCTAACTTAGGCGCAGCTCTCGGTACGCTGTACACGAAGAAGGGTGACTACGCAGCAGCTAAGAAAGCTTACGGCAACACCGCAAGCAACAACGCAGCTGTTCAGCAGATCATTGACGAGGACTACGCAGCAGCAAGCCAGACTCTGAACAACGTTAAGGAGCCGAACGCAACTACCGCTTATCTGAAAGCTATCGTTGGCGCTCGTACGAACGACAAAGCTGCTGTTTACAGCAACATCAAGTCGGCTATTGCTCAGGACGCTGCTTTCAAAGAGCGTGCTGCTCAGGATATCGAGTTCGCTAAGTTCGCTGAGGATCCCGAGTTCCAAGCAATCGTTAAGTAAGAAATATGTCCGTACTTTTTCCAAAAGTACAGAAACCCCGCGAGTGGGACTATCGCCCCATTTATTACGACGAGGATAAAGAGGCGCGCAAGGATAAAAAACTTGCGCGTCTTCGTCGGGGTTCATTCCGAGAGGAGCACGAGAAGAACATGACCGAGCTGCGGAAGAAGAAACAATCGAAGTTGGTTTTCTGGCTTGCATTGCTCGGAATGCTCCTTTTCGCCTTCTACATTATTTTATAATACGCGCACTCACGCGCGAGAGAACATGGATATCATTCATCTATTACCGGACAGCGTAGCTAATCAGATAGCGGCAGGAGAAGTGATCCAACGTCCTGCATCGTGTCTGAAAGAGCTGGTGGAGAATAGCCTTGATGCGCAAGCCACGCGCATACAGGTGATTGTTCGCGATGCCGGTCGTACGCTGCTACAGGTGATCGATGATGGTATCGGAATGAGCGAGACGGATGCCCGTTTAGCTTTTGAGCGTCATGCGACGAGTAAGATACGCGAGGCGCAGGATCTGTTCTCCCTTCGTACGATGGGTTTCCGAGGCGAGGCGTTGGCAAGTATATGCGCTGTCGCTCAAGTGGAGATGACCACACGGCGCAAGGAAGACGAGACAGGTACGCTGATTGAGATACACGGTTCGGACGTAGTGCGTGAAGAGCCTTGCGTGTGTCCCGTGGGTACGAACATCAAAGTGAGCAACCTGTTCTTCAACGTGCCGGTAAGAAGGAAGTTTCTGAAAACGGATCAGACCGAGTTGCGTAATCTGCTGACGGAGTTTTACCACATTGTGCTGGTTTATCCGAAAGTCAGTTTCACGTTCGTTCATAACGACGAGATCCTATTAGAACTTCCGGCAGGTAGCGAGAAACAACGTATTGAGGCTATCTTTGGTAATCCGAAGAGGAATGTGTTCACTTCTTCGTTCGTGGAGATCAAGACGGACACCGAGATGGTGAACATCCACGGGTTTGTGATCAAACCTGAGAGTGCGACCAAGAAAGCGGAGCAGTATTTCTTCGTAAACGGTCGTTATATGCGGCATCCGTATTTTCTGAAAGCGGTGCAGACGGCTTATTCGGCGATGTTGCCGAGTGACTATCAGCCGTCGTTCTTTATCTATTTCGATATTTCGCCTGAGGCGATTGATGTCAATATTCACCCGACCAAGACGGAGATCAAGTTCGCCGACGAACAGACGATCTTCCAGATCTTGATGGCTTCGGTACGTGAGGCATTGGGTAAGTTTACTCTTGCGCCGCAGATCGATTTTGATACGCAAGGCAGTATCGATATTCCGGCGGCAACAGGCGGAACGGTCAGCAAACCGCAAGTAACGGTGGATCCTAATTATAATCCTTTCCGCACGCGCGGTATTATCTATCCCGATCGTGTGCCCAAAAACTGGGAGAGTTTGTATGGAGATCCGCTTCGCGTGACAGAAGACAGAGTTCAGAGTTCAGAATTCAGAATTCAGAATTCAGAGTTCAGAATTCAGAGTTCAGAGTTCAGAAGTCAGAGTTCAGAGTTCAGATTGCAGGATGCGGAGAACTATCCGATGTGGCAGTACGGAGGGAAGTATATCTTCTTGCAGACGGAGAGCGGGCTGATGATGGTTAATCAGCATAGGGCACATATAGCGGTGTTGTACCATCAGTTCTTGGAGCAGTTGGGTCATGCGCAAGGCGCGATGCAGCAGTTGCTGTTTCCGGAGGTGCTAAATCTGCAGGCAGATGAGATGATCTTAGCCGGTCAACTGCTGCCGGATCTGCAGGCAATCGGTTTTGACTTGGAGCAGTTGAGTCCGGATAGCTATTCGATACAGGGTGTTCCGGCACAATTGGCTAATCAATCCCCGCTTCCGGTGCTGCAACATATTATCCGGCAGGTTCATGAACGCGGGGCAGACACGCAGGCAGAATGGAGAGAACAGATCGCTCTCTCGTTAGCAGAGAACGCGGCTATCCCGTATGGCAAGAGTCTGAACGAGACGGAGATGCGCGATCTGATAAGCCGTCTGACACAGTTGAGTTCGTACGGTCGTACACCGGACGGTAAGACTATCATCTCGCTGATGAGCGATGAGGAGATGAATAGGAGGTTTAGTTGAAAGTTGAAAGTTGAAAGTTGAAAGAACCATGAAAAATATTCATTATATATTATTCTTTATTCTTTGTTTAGTGGCATGTACGCCGCAGGATCATTTGACGATACTGCATACGAATGACACACATTCGCAGGTAGAGCCTAAATCCAATGGTCAGGGAGGTTATGCACGTCGTATGGGACTAATCAAAGAGGAACGCAAGGCGGATAAACATCTGCTACTGGTTGATGCAGGCGATTTCTGTCAAGGTACGCCGTATTTCAATCTCTATCACGGTCGCGTAGAGATCAGCGCCATGAATACGATGGGTTATGATGCTGCTACGTTAGGCAACCATGAGTTTGACAATGGATTAGATACCTTGGCTACCGTGCTTCAGACAGCGCGTTTTCCGATTGTGTGCGCTAACTATGATTTCACAGGAACGGCTTTAGAGGGTTTGGTGAAAGCATGGACGATAGTGCGCAAAGGAGGATTGAAAGTGGGTATTTTCGGTTTGGGTTGCGATCCGAAAGATATCATCTCGGACAAGAATTTCCAGCCTGCCAAGTTTCTGGCTCCGTACGAAGCGGCACAGAAAGCAACGGATGAGTTGCGGGCTGAAGGATGCGACATCGTGGTGTGTCTGAGTCACATGGGAACCTTCGGCAAAGCACCCGAAGATGTATGCGACACCGCCCTCGTGCGTCGCACCCGCGGAATCGATGTCGTGATAGGCGGACATACTCATCAACTATACGATCATTTGCGGGTCGCAAATTTGGACGGAGATAGCATTCCAGTGGCCCAAATGGGCAAGAGTGGAGCCTATTTAGGCAAAATAATGCTATGTTTGGGTGACAAAATTGAAAAATAAGACAAAAAAATTTGCGTATATCAGAAAAAAGCAGTAATTTTGTGCCGTTTTTCCGAAATAGCCACTTTTAGGTAAGAGAAAATTTTCCGAAAAGGCTTTCGGATTTGATAGTTTGAAAAATAATAAAAACACACATAATTAATCACTAAAACCGTTTAGTATTATGGCAGAAATTGAAGCAAAAGTAAAAGCAATCATTGTTGATAAGCTTGGCGTAGAGGAATCTCAAGTAACCAACGATGCTAACTTCCAGACGGATCTCGGTGCAGACTCTTTGGATACAGTAGAAATGATCATGGAGTTCGAGAAAGAGTTCGGTATCTCGATTCCTGATGAGGACACGCAGAAGATTGCTACCGTAGGCGACGCTATCGCTTATGTAGAAAACGCAACGAAGTAATTTAATCCGCTAAAGGAATACGAGTTTACGGGAGGACTGTAAACTCGTATGCTATATCTATAGACCAACAAGCAAATGGAGTTAAAAAGAGTTGTTATCACGGGTTTAGGAGCAGTGACTCCGGTGGGCAATTCCGCACCGGAGACTTGGCAGGCACTGATAAGCGGTGCTAACGGTATTGCTCCTATTACGGCGTTTGACGCCACGAAGTTCAAAACCCACTTTGCGGGCGAGGTGAAGAACTTCGACCCGAGTGCAGTAATTGACCGCAAGGAGGCTCGTAAGATGGACCGCTACTCGCAGTTCTCGGTCTTTGTGGATGATGAGGCACTGAAAGACAGCGGCTTGGACCTCGAGAAAGAGGATCGCAGTCGCGTTGGTGTCATCTGGGGAAGTGGTATGGGCGGCTTACAGTCCACCGAGTCCGAGATCATTGATTTCGCGAAAGGTGACGGCGTACCCCGTTTCAACCCCTTCATGATTCCGAAAGCTATCCCGAGCATAGCAGCAGGTCTTATCTCCATTCGCTTTGGTTTAGGCGGACCGAGTTACTCGGTTAGTACGGCTTGTTCGTCTTCGTCTCATGCCGTGGGTTCGGCTTTCGACCAGATCCGTTTGGGTCATGCCGATGTGCTGTTGACCGGTGGTGCAGACGCGGACGTGACGTACACCGGTATCGGTGGATTTAACTCGCTTCACGCACTCTCTACCCGTAATGACTCCCCGACAACCGCAAGCCGTCCGTTCTCCAAGAGTCGTGACGGATTCGTGTTAGGCGAAGGTGCGGCTTGTCTGATCATGGAGGAGTACGAGCACGCGAAAGCACGTGGCGCGAAGATCTATGCGGAGATCATCGGTGTGGGCATGACTTCGGATGCGTACCATATGACTGCTCCGGATCCGGAAGGCAAAGGTGCAGAGCGTGTGATGCGTATGGCATTGAAAGATGCCGGTGTAGCACCGGAGTTGATTGACTATGTCAATACACACGGTACATCCACTCCGTTGGGAGATGTGACGGAGGTGAAAGCTATCCAGCGTGTGTTTGGCGAGCATGTTTACGAAATGAACCTCGACTCCACCAAGTCGATGACCGGTCACTTGATCGGTGCTACCGGCGCTGTGGAAGCGATGGCTTGTATCATGGCGCTCAAGGACGGTATTATTCCGCCGACCATCAACCACGATCCGGAAGATGCAGACGAAGAGATCGACTACCGTATTAACTTTACCTTTGACAAAGCGCAAAAGCGCAACATCCGCTATGCGCTGAGTAACACCTTCGGCTTCGGCGGTCACAACGCTTGCTTGATCTTCAAGAAGTGGGAAGATTGAGGATTTTATATATAACATAGGGAAGGGACCCCTTAAAAGTTCCCTATTAGTCAATATAAAACATTTAAGGTCTATGATTACAAAAATTGGTGAGAATGCAGGTGCTGTATGGGCAGCGCTGCAGAACGGTGCTCAGGGTCTGAAGGCTTTGAAGAAAGCAACCAAACTGAAAAACGAGGAGCTGTATTTGGCTCTGGGTTGGCTCGCACGCGAAGGTAAACTGACCTTCACGGAGGCAGAGGCTGACACAATTATTGCATTGGCATAATGAATATTGCCATCGTTGGCGCTTCTGGCGCCGTCGGACAGGAGTTGCTGGCTGTTCTTGAACAGCGGCAATTCCCGGTCTCCGAACTCAAGCTATTTGGTTCGGAACGCAGTGCCGGCAAGACATATGCATTCAAGGGCAGGAAGTACGAAGTACAACTGCTGCAACATGACGACGCTTTCAAGGGCGTCGATATTGCTTTTGTCTCCGCAGGCGCGGGTGTGTCACGTGCGTACGCGGAGGACATCACCCGTTATGGGGCGGTGATGATTGATAACTCGTCCGCTTTCCGTTTGGACGAAGATGTACCGTTGGTAGTACCGGAGGTGAATGCTGCGGATGCGTTGGTGCGTCCGCGAAACATCATCGCTAACCCGAACTGCACGACGATACAGATGGTAGTAGCTCTGCAGGCGATTGAGCGGTTGAGTCATATCAAACGCGTGCATGTATCGACCTATCAGGCAGCATCGGGTGCCGGCGCTCAGGCGATGAAAGAGTTAGAAGACCAATACCGTCAGATCCTGAACGGAGAGGAAGTGACGGTCAATAAGTTTGCGTATCAATTGGCATATAATGTCATCCCTCATATCGATGTGTTCACGGATAACGGGTACACCAAAGAGGAGATGAAGATGCATAACGAGACGCGTAAGATCATGCATTCGGATGTCAAGGTGAGTGCCACTTGCGTGCGTGTACCGTCGTTACGGGCACATAGTGAGAGCGTGTGGGTAGAGACGGAGCGTCCGATAAGCGTGAAGGAAGCGCAAGAGGCATTCTCGAAAGCGCAAGGATGCGTACTGATGGACGATCCGGAGAACAAGATATATCCTATGCCGCTTTTCCTGAGCGGCAAAGATGAGGTATTCATCGGTCGTGTTCGCAAAGATATGACGGATGAGAACGGACTGAGTTTCTGGTGCGTGAGTGACCAGATCCGCAAAGGTGCCGCCCTCAATGCTGTACAAATAGCCGAATGGCTACTGACAAATGAGCAATAATCAACCACAAATAGAAATAATGGCACCTGTAGGGTGCTGGGAGAGTCTGGCAGCGGCGATACAAGCCGGTGCTACGAGTGTCTATTTCGGTATTGAGCACCTGAACATGCGTGCCCGCAGTTCGGTCAACTTCACCACGGACGATATGTCCACGATCGTTGCTACGTGTCGTGAGGCGGGCGTGAAGACCTATCTGACCGTTAACACGGTGATGTATCCTGAGGACCTGCCTCTGATGCGCGAGATCGTGGACAAGGCTCATGCAGTGGGCGTTGATGCTATCATCGCCAGCGATATAGCTGTCATGCAGTACGCGAACGAGATAGGCGAGGAGGTGCATCTGTCCACGCAGCTGAATATCGCCAACACAGAGGCACTGAAGTTCTATGCGCAGTTTGCCGATGTGGTTGTGTTGGCGAGGGAGTTGAACATGACGCAAGTAGCGTCTATTTACCATGATATTCAGGAGCAGCATATATGCGGACGTGGTGGTCAGCCAATACGGATTGAGATGTTCTGTCATGGTGCGTTGTGTATGGCGGTAAGCGGTAAATGTTACCTGAGTCTGAATAACTACGGTCTGAGTGCTAACCGAGGAGCGTGCGTACAGGTCTGCCGCAGAGGGTACACGGTGAAGGACAAGAGTTCGGATCTTGAGTTAGAGGTGGACAACCAATATATCATGAGCCCGAAAGATCTGAAGACGATTCATTTCCTGAACAAGATGTTAGATGCCGGTGTTCGTGTGCTGAAGATCGAAGGTCGTGCCCGTGGAGCCGAATACGTGGATACCGTTGTGCGGTGTTACAAAGAGGCTGTGGAGGCTTGGCAGAAAGGCGAATATGCAGAGGATGCTGTCATCGAACCGAAGATAGCGAATTGGAACGAGAGGCTGAGCAGAGTCTTCAATAGAGGCTTCTGGGACGGTTATTACCAAGGGCAGAAATTAGGAGAATGGACACATTCGTACGGCAACAAAGCAACCCGCAAGAAGGTCTATGCCGCCAAATGTACCAATTTCTTCAAGAACCTGAGTGTGGCAGAGTTCATCGTGGAAGCGGTAGATGCTATCAAAGAAGGGCAGGATCTGCTCATCACCGGCGAGACTACCGGTGTCTATACCTGCAAAGCCGAAGGGCTGCGCGATACGAAAGGTCGTCCGACGCAACGCGTGGAGAAAGGACAGTATTTCTCGATCAAGACCGATGTGCTGATCCGAAGAGGCGACAAGATGTTCCTGTGGGTAATTGAAAATTAAAAGTTGAAAGTTGAACGGCATTGAACACATAGTATCCCCGATGAGTGCAGCTTGGTGCGGTTGGACGATGTTAGTCTTGCTGCTATGCGCTATTCTGAGCGAGGTGATGCAACCGGGCGTGATCCTTCAGTCGCCCACATCGCTCTTGGCACAGACCGACCGAACCTATAAAGACTCACCGGTCAACATATACGGACAGCTGCTGATCAGCGTGTTCCGTATTGGCACCTTGGCAATGGGCGTCTATCTATGCGTGCCGGAGAGTGCGGCTTTTCGTTTTGGTATCTATGCCGCTATATGCGGACTGACGCTCGGCATGCTGCTGGTGAAGATGCTGTGTAACGTGCTGATCGATTATACTTTCTCCCTGAAGCGTTTTATGGATCAGACCTACGAACACTACGGAGATATCTCGACTCTTGCTACCTGCACACTCTATCCGGCGCTGTTAGTGGTGCTGCGTATAGGCGACCTTGCTGTCAACCGGTGGGTTGTATTGATAGCAAGCGGACTGTTTATTCTGATGTGGACGTTCCGCCTCGTTCGTTCTTATTGGACTCATCCGGTGGCAATACTGTATATTGCCCTATATATATGTACGTTGGAAGTGTTGCCATTGGGAGCACTCTTCCTGATTAGTTCGAAAATTATATCCCTATGATAAAGATTCTATTTTCACAACCGACTCCGACTACAGCACACAATCCGTACACTCGTTTGGAAGAGCAGTACGACGTGCAGTGCGATTTTTATCAGTTTATTCACATCGAAGGCCTCTCCGCCCGTGAGTTCCGCCAGCAGCATATCAATCCTTTGGATTATACGGCGGTTATTCTGAACTCCAAATTAGGCGCAGAGCACTATTTCCGCATGTGCGAAGAGATGCGTGTGAATGTTCCGGACTCCATGCACTATTACTGCAACACCGAACAGGTGGGGCTTTATTTACAGAAGTTCATCAATTACCGCAAACGGAAGGTTTTCTTCCCCGAGACCGGTAATAAGTTTGAGGATCTGCTGCCTGCTATGCACCGCCGTCCGAACGAGAAATACCTGATGGTGCTCTCCGATATTCATTCGCAGGATCAGATCAATATGTTCGCACTCAACGGCATTGAGGTGACTCCTGCTATCATGTACCGCACGGTGACAACTCCTTGGCCGGAAGATAGACCGTTCGACTACGATATTGTCGCTATCTTCACGCCTGCAGGTGTGACCTCGCTGCGTGAGAACTTCCCGAACTGGAAACAGGGCAAGACGCTTATCGCTGCGTTTGGCGAAGGCACCGTTCGTGCGTTGGAGGAAGCAGGACTGCGTGTGGATATAGAAGCCGGTCCGGGCAAAGAGTTCGCGTCCCTGCCTATGGCTATCGGGGATTATCTGGACAAAGAGGGCTTGTAAGGGACTAACGACCAACGACCAACGACTAACGACAGCCCTTGCATGGACCAACAAATGCTCTCTTTTCCTAAACATAGCAGGTTGTGCGGACAGATGCGTATTGCGCAGTTGTACAAACAAGGTAAGCGCTTCACGGCGTGGCCTTTGCGTGTGACGTGGCAACCCACCGACGAAGAGACACAAGTTCTTGTCTGGGCGCCCAAATCGCTCTTTAAACGGGCTGTCAAACGCAATCATCTGCGCCGACTGATGCGTGAGGCGTATCGCTTGCACCAAGATCTATTAGGCGAGGAGCATTTCCTGATTGCCTTTAACTATATGGACAAGGAAGAGCAGAGCTTTGCTATCATTGAAAAAGCCGTTTGCAAGGCGCTTAGGAAGGTGAAAGGTGCTAACGACTAAATACAGACCGCTGCGCTGTAAGACCGCTACGCTGTTGGACTAACGACTAACGACAGCCCTTGCATGGACTAACGACTAACGACCATCGACCAACGACCAACGACCAAAAGTATGAAGGATTGGAAAATCATAGTGCGTAAGGTGTTTTTGTTGCCCGTCTATTTCTATCGGGTCTTTATCTCGCCGCTCACTCCTCCTGCCTGCCGCTTTACACCTACTTGCAGCCAATACATGGTGGAGGCCGTGCTCAAATACGGCATTTTCAAAGGGACGTGGCTCGGCATCAAACGTATCTGCCGCTGTCATCCGTGGGGCGGAAGCGGCTATGACCCGGTGCCTTGAAACGTAGTATTGCCATGAAAAATATTCTATGCATATTATTCATCACCCTATCATGCTTTTTTGCAGCCTGTACCCCCCACTCTGTTCGCGAGGCTGAGTCTGTCGTCGCACAGGCGGATAGCCTCTGGCAGGCAGGCAAGATGTATGGTGTAGATGAAGGCGACAGCGCCTCCCTCGCGCAAGCCTATGAGACCTTGCAGGAGCATTCAGCATTCAGTCGTCAGTTGTCAGAAGTTTGTCCCTTCGTACCTTGTACATCGCTCCTTCGTACATATTCCCACGCCTGCTACCATTACGGCAAGCTGCTTCGAGCGAAGGACAATCCCGTAGAAGCCATGCAGGTCTTCATCGCCGCCACCCATTCTCACACGCGCGACTACCATATCCTCGGACGCGTGTATAATAATATAGGTGACATTTGCCATCTGGCAGGTGATTTCCCATTGTCATATGACATGTTTGAGAGATCAGCAGAGATGTATCTAATAAATGGAGACACATTGCTTTATTATTACTGTATCAATGATATGGCGTTTGAATTGGCGCAACAAGGTAAAAAAGAAGAAGCAATAATACTTCTTTCTCTGCTTGAAACGAATTGCTCCAACAAATATATATTCTCCAAAACATTAGAGACGAAAGCAGTAGCGTGTCTCTATAGCCAACAATATGATTCTGCGGTATACTATGCCCAAAGAATGATCCAAGAAGGAAATGACGAGCCCACCGGATATTTGGTTTGTGCGCAGGCATATTCCTACGCAGGCATTAAAGATTCTTCAGTCTGCTATGCACAACATGTTCTGCAAGTATCTCATAATCTATTCCACCAGAATAATGCGCTGTATGTACTTACTAATGATGCTCCTGAAGACAAAGATGTACGTCAAATAGCTGCAGATCGCGCTGACACACAGAAACTAATTGAGATACGGCATGGCAAATTCTCCCAAGCCGTGCAACTGCTTTCACAGGATCTTACACGCAAACCTAATATGGAATGGTTGTATGCAATTATGTGTACAATAATCATTGCCAGTATCGTCTTCTCAATATTATGGAAACGGCGTAAAACCAAGATGCACGCCCAATTCGCATCTATCGCTAACCAACAAGCAAATAATATGATAGAATCTATCAAACAGCATATTGATACAACCGACATATACTCCACTCTTCATTGGAAAAATTATGCATCCATGAAGAAAGATGTAGATCTGTATATGGGAAGTGTTGTCAGTAAATTGGAAAAGAGACATTTGAATGAAGTAGAAATACGTTTCTGTATATTGACATTACTGGATTATCGTTCACGTACCATTGCTAAAATTATCAATTATAGTTATCCTTCCGCACTTAAAACATTAAAGAAACGCATATCCGACAAATTAGGAACAACACCCCCTAATTTAAAAGATTTTCTTCTCCATCTCCTGCCTCAATCATAGGATTTTATGCATTGTATAGCGTTTTGTAGACCATAAAATTTTTCTATCGCTGATTATCAGCGTATTACACACATCAAATGTAGACCGCCTTTTCTTGGTCATATGCATAAAAAGCAGTAATTTTGCACCGTCAAACGATTGAGCGTTTGGCGGTATATTATTGTTTCACTTCATAACTACAATTCGTATGAAGACAAAAATTCTTGCTTTGGTATTAGGCGTACTTCTAACTATGCCTTGCGTATTACGCGCAGAAGAAATTGAGATTCAACTGATGGAAGTAATCAGTATGCAACCCATTGGTGGAGATGATCCTTTAGACAATCCCACACAATCGGGTGAAGATCCCACTCGTCCAGCAAGTTTCCGTGCAACAATCAATGGCAACCTGTTAGCCATCACTAAACAGGAGGCAAGTATCCCGTTTGCACAAGCAACGGTGGTGAATGCTACTACCGGCGGCATTGTGCTCAATCAGCAGTTCACTACCTCGCTCTCCGAGCAGATCGGCACCCCGGGCGTGTACGCGCTCCATATAGAGACCGCAGGCGGCGCACTCGTCGGACAATTTATTGTGCAATAATGAGTCAGGATGAAACGTTTATTTATATCTGCATGTTTATTTAGCCTCTCGCTCATGGTCCTGTATGCAGGCGAGAGTCCTGCTATCTGGCATCGTCCGGATTCGCTAATCTCTATGCCGATGGAGGATAGTATCTCATGGACGGATGAATATACCGTTTTTAGTGTATTGCGTACTTGTAATGCATATAGTGCTGAATGCCTCTGGAGTATCGCGGAGAATGATACGGTTATTCATGCAGTTCTTACTGATGGTATGTATGTCCCGTCTCAAATTCTTTTATCCCGCTCTTCTCGTGACTTCTCTAAATGGTGCGTCTATACACATCATGGCGGCATACGAATGGATAGCACGAAAGTCCATACTTTCCGCTTAGGTCTGCAATATGTAAGTTGCGAGGATAGTGCAGGTTCTGTTGTGGATACCCTGCATGCACAAATAGAGACTGAGGAATTGGCATATTATAAAGGAAATGTATCTCGTCACATAGCAGGAACTTTCCAGACATATCTGGCTCTCAAATATGGCATTACGCTTGATTATGCCCCCTATCTATCCCAAACGGATGACACTCTTTGGCATCCGCGACGGGATGAGGACTACTATCATCGTGTAATCGGTGTTGGAAGTGATTCTGTATATAGATGGTGTAGTATGGTTTCTCAAAGTAAAGAAAATACTATATTGCATCTCCGGGCAGATACATTGGAGGCAAACGAGTATATTCTATTAGGGGATGACAACGGCGATTTGACATGGTTTTCGGAGCCTGAGGGATATTCTATCATGCAACGGGAGTGGCGTATGCGGCAAAGTGTGAAACAGCCGCATCGCCTCTCTTTGGCCTTGCAATTATCAGCGTTGGAAGAAAAGGCAGACTCTATCCGTTTAATGACAATAGATGTTAGTGGATATAATATTCATACTATTTTGCCGGATAGTATCATCCATGACAGTATCGCGTGTTTTACTTTAAATAATACCGATACACTCATTCACATCCGGTTCATGGGGTTGGTGGCTGATCCCATACTCGATAGGCAGCCCTACGATAGTTCAGATAAGATAGCATATTTCAACGCTTCGAACAATACGATAGTCATCGACGGATACCCGGATGGACAAGTATTTACGCTATATCTATATGATAATTCGGGCAAATTTATCTCCCGATTATCGGGAACCAGTCCTTTCGATATCAGTATGTTGCCTGATGCCGTTTTCTATATAGAGATTACTGCGGATAATAAAATTGTAGGAGCTGTACCTATTCCAACAAGAAATAATTAACACCCTTTGATTAGTATCTTGCAGTGAAAACGATTATACGTATATTAATAATAGCATGCCTCATTCTGAATGCAAAGGCGCAAACGCCCTTTGATTCTTTTGCGCCTGATGTGTCTCGCCCGATGTTACAATTGAAGCCTGAGACATTAAAAGATACTGTTTCCGGCAAAACTATATCCAACCTGCAGAAGGAGCAGATAAAGGACGACATCCGCAAATGGTTGTCAGTGGATCCATTAGCGGATAAGTATCCGAATATATCTCCGTATGCATATTGCGGATGGAATCCGATAAATGCAATAGACCCAGATGGACAAGATAGTATATATGTTCATGATCAAAGTAAAAGACCTAATGATAGAGGAAGTGTAGGGGAAACATATACTGCGACAGTCACGGTGATTCAAAACGATAAAATAGTTGGAAAATATAGGGGGAGTACATATCCAAATTCTGCGTCAAATGAAGATAATTCGACAACATGGAATACTATTGCTGATGGAAGTTTTCTATTTAATAATGCATATGGACATAACGGAGGAAGAGAGAAAGGATTAAATATAATAGATGACAATGGAGCAAGAGAAAATCAAGGTATATCTCCTAAGGGGGATGCAGTAACAATGCGAAATACAAATGTTCATGAGGGGAAGAGTGATAGAGGGAACTACAATAGCCGTGGATCGCATGGATGTATAACCATTCATCCAGCAGACGCGGAAGCATTCTTCTCTCATTTCTCATGGACAAATGAGGCGCAGACGAAAGGGACAACGGTTGGAAGATTATTTATTATTAGATAGAGATGAGAAAGTTATTTCTTATATTTACATTTGTCGCAAGTGTATCGTTCGATATGCAAGCAGATTCATGTGCTCGCTTTAAGGAAACGGTTTCTGACTCATTATGGTTTCAATGGTTTTTACCCGAATATGACAATAGTGTCGAAATCAGTGAAATGCGTAATGAATATCTCTTTTGCCGATTAGCATCTGTGGATTGTTGCTCTTTCTTATTGTTTTTGAGTAATTCAATAGGTAATACAACATTATTTAAGATAGAAAAAGAATTACAGTCCCCCCTTCATGATGACATTGATATAGAAACTTGCGCACAAAATATACTTTCTTGCCCAGTTATCGAAAATAATTTTAAATCATGGCTGATTGATAAAATCAAACAGCCTACCAAGTACCAATCTTCATTTGTATTCCAATCCGTAGACCCGATAGCCAATTTTGCATGGAATGAGAATGATACTACTCGTTATGAGGGGCATTACCGGTTTGAGTATGCCTACAAGTTAATAGAATCCATGCTATTGGATAAGCGTCCGCTGGATTTTGCAGAAGCAGTTTTCGCAGTTGAGAATTGTATGTATGATGGAGCATTAGATTATGCCGCTTACTGCATAGAGTTGGAGCGTATATCAAAAGGAATAACACAGATGGCAAGTTCTATCACAGCTCCAACCAGAGACGTTGCCCTTAATTATGCCATCTATCTCTTTTATACACAACCATGTCCGCTCAATCATTACCATCCATACGAATATGATAAGATATCGTTAATAGAAGATGTCGGTTTGACTGGTGGATTTGTGACGCATTTGTTAAAAACAAAGACCGGTACTTGTCATTCGTTACCTTACCTGTATAAAATTATTGCCGATAAGGTAGGTGCGAAAGCTTATATCGCCCTTGCCCCATTGCATTTATATATCCGTCATCAGGATGCAGATGGAAATTGGTGGAACTATGAAACGACTACCGGAACATACTCCCGCTCTGCTTTTATTATGGAGAATTTCCATGTAAATGAGAATGCTATCAAGAGCGGCTTGTATATGACTAACTTGACAGCGAAGGAGACGATTGTTCAGTGCCTATATGATCTATTGTGTATTTATGAACGTAAGACCGGCTTTTGCTCCAATGATTTTGTGCGTAAATGCTACAATCTTGGGCTTAATTACCATTATGCGGACAACCTACATTCATTTAGAATCAATGATTTGAAGTACCAGCTAGATAAAAAAGCATGGAATATGGGTCTGCGTTCAGAATCGGAAATACAAAAGCATGTAGTTCTTGGAAAAGAATATGATTATTTGCAACGGCAAAGAAAGGAGTTCGAAGAAATGGGATGCTATGAATTTTCTCCAGAGGAGTATTTGAAAAAGTATCAAGAGGCTTTGGATTACTTACAAAAGAAAGAAAATAATCAATCAACAAGATGAGACGTTTATATCTATATATTACCTTCCTTATGTACTTCGTCCTGAATGCAAAGGCGCAAACGCCCTTTGATTTGTTTGCGCCTGATATGTCTCGCCCGATGTTACAAGTGGAGTCTGTTCCATTAACGGATACGCTTTCCTGCAAAACTATCTCAAGTCAACAGAAGGAGCAGATAAAGGATGACATTCGCAAATGGTTGTCCGTGGATCCGTTAGCCGACAAGTACCCCGGCATTTCACCTTATGCCTATTGCGCCTGGAATCCGATCAAATACGTCGACCCGGATGGAAAAGCCATTCATGTAGCGGCGGGGGCTATAATAGGTGCTGCCATTGGAGGCACTATTTCAGGAATCTCTGCAATGAACGATCCTACTAAATCGGGAAGACAAGTTCTTGGTGCTATCGCCGGTGGTGCCGTTTCTGGAGCAATAACAGGAGGTTTGACCGCTTTAACAGGAGGTTTGTCTTTGGGTGCAACAGGAGCAATAGCTACTGGCGCTGGGACTGGATTTTTGGGAGAGATAGCGGGCTCCGCTGTAAGTCAAGGCCTCGGGAGTGGAGAAATAGATGGTGGAGAAGTTCTACGTGCAGGTTTTGTTGGAGCAGCGGCAGGAACTATTACCGGAGCCGCAAGTAAGGGAGTAAGCGAGGCTGTGAAAAAATCCGGAGTGGTACAAAGCATACAAACAAAAATGCTCAATGGTGTTAAAAGCGGAACTGGAAAAGCCGCTAAACAGCAGGCTAATCAAACCAGAAAATCCATTATCAATTTTTGTTCTCCGGGGAACGACAAACAATTCCAAATGAAAGATCTTATTACGTATCCTGCTGATGTTGTGGGACAGGAAGTGTCAACTGGAGTAACCACGAGTGGAGCAGTTGTGGACAAAACGCAAGAAATTCAATCTAATGTGACAGACAAGTTGGGACTTTAACGAAACTTTAAAAATCATTTGAAACTATGGCAGCATATGGAGTAATAGGTGGCATAATCGGCGGGGCAATAGCCCTCTCCATTACGCCCTTATTAAGAAAAAAACTCAAGAAGAATAACAAAAAGAAAGGCCAAAAATCTCAAGCTCCGAGATCTTATAGTCCCGGGGCAGCATGGTTTGGATTTATAATGGCTATTGGCATGATAGTAAGTGGCTTGTATTTTCTTTGGTATAGTTTATACAATATGATGGGTTATATTTATGTTTCAGTTACTTTATTTGAAACTTGTTTTGGAACTCTATATGGATGCTGGACAGGCTCGTATCTAGGTGGAAGAATTACAATCTCTAAAGACCGTCTAATAATAGATCATGCAGCAAAAATGCCCAAAGAAAACAACAGACATATTCATTTCTGGCAATTGGGGCGCCACCACATAGATGTCAGTTGGTATGAAATTCGGGAACTAAGGGCTGATATCAACCATATGAAGATAATTTTACACAATGATGAAGTATATTCATTTCCTATCGGCTGGTGTAAAGACAAAGCAAGAGATGAAGTGGCCCGTTACAAACGAATTAAACCGTGGGAGTAAAACAGTACTAATAAACACAAATCATTATCCGTTTTTATCGTAAAAATAAAATAGTATACGTTCTGGATCAATCCATATAAAAATAATAAAATGAGATATAATATGAAACACGTCATTTTTAATTCCTTAATCACATTGAGCCTTCTGGCTCATCCCGTGATGGCGGATACGCAGCTGTTTGGTGATGCACATTCAGCAGCAGGCATTCAGCCATATTCAGGAGAGTATTCCTATTCTATTCATTCGCCAATTCGCATTGAGACGAATGGTTTTACACTGGTGGCAGATAGTGGAAGTCTAATGCATGACCTAACAATAAGTACTACCGTCTTGCCTTATGAAAAAGGCACAGCAATGCCGTCTAACATGGAGAATGTCTGTCTGCTGAGTGATGGTATGCAGCTACTTCCAAACGGAGAACATTTCTCTAAAGAAGCTCCGGCTCTTGTAACATTAGCATATGACCCTTCCCGTATACCGATGGGTTATGCTCCTAAAGATATCTATACCTATTATTGCGATGATGCTAAATCATGGCGTCGTTTGGAACGTGTGTCTATAGATACGGTCGCCCATACCATTACTTCGCGAACTACTCACTTTACAGATTTCGCCAATGCTGTCATAAAAGTGCCGGAGATGCCGGAGAGTAAGGCCTTTGTGCCAACAGCAATGACTGATTTGCCGGATGTTGATCCGATGCATGGTATACCAATGGTTGAAGTCCCTACACCAAATAATAAAGGAACAGCGGAACTAACATATCCTATTGTGTTGCCCAAGGGGCGCCGAGGAATGCAACCCAATGTCGATTTACATTACTCTAGCTCGGGAGGTAATGGTATATTAGGTGTAGGTTGGAGTCTGGCTACTCCGGCGATCTCTATTGATACTCGTTGGGGTGTGCCACGATATGATCCTCAGTATGAAACTGAGCAATATTTAGTGAACGGATCGCCTATTCTATTTCGTAATTCAGATGGCACTGCCATGGCATTACCATATCAAGACAACTCTTATCAAGCACGCAAGAGAGGAATTGTGCATTTTTCTGCTCGCGATACCAAGAATCAAGATCGTATAGTCCGTATTGGCACAAACCCGACAAATTATTGGTGGGCAGTAACAGATAGAAATGGTATAACCACCTTTTACGGACGTAAGTTCGATCCCGAGAAGCCTAATGATGAATCTATAGACGAAAACAGTGTCGTTCGTACATCGAATAGAGCTATTGCTTATTGGGCGGCTACCGCTACTATTGATGTTTATGGAAATTATTTCTTGTACACTAATGGAAAAGAAAACCATACTATATATGTACAGCAGATTGACTACACCGGCAACTATAAGGAAAAAGTACTTCCGACATATAGAGTTCAAATGAGTTACCGAAATCGTACGGATCCATCTTCATCCGGACGACTTGGAGTCTTACAAATCGAAAATAATCTGCTTTGCCATCTATTGGTGCAATATCATAATCCATACAAAAAAGAGCCGGATTATACAGACAACCTTGCTGCCTATTACATGCAATATACATATCCTTCTGAAGGCACTTTGTTTAAAAGCCGTCTTGCGGAAGTGGTTATGCTGGATTCCGTACATGACTTGATACTGGATAAAACATGTGAGTTAGAAGAAATAATAAAAGGTCAGGTTGAGCGTAATCACTTATCAGAGGAGTGGATAACGGAAGCACAAGAAGATGGAGACAAGTTGCTAGCCGAGCAAATTTTAATAGCATCCCGTCAGCCTTATGGAATAAGTGTACCGGCGAGTACTACTCGCTTTCATTATGCAAATGCACCAAGTGCAAATCATTTATTCCAACCGGCAACATCCATACAACATTCAAGCGGAAGAAAACTATCCGCAAATCACAGTCGCAGTTGGGGCGTGGGAGGAACCGTTACTGTCGGTGTCGGTGCCAATGTGGCGTTAACTACCTTTTCTGGAGGCGGTAATTATGATTTCAGTAAAGGCAAAGGAGAATGCAAGTCCATGCTTATCGATATGAATGGAGACGGACTACAAGATATTGTATATGAGCAGAATGGAGCAGTCTGGTATTGTCAGCAAAACAAAGAAGATGATAGTTATTCTTATGCCAATCCTGTCCCTCTACCGGGATTAACACGCTTATCGCGTGAAGTTACCAACACGCACACTTGGGGATTGCAATTATCCTTTGGTGCAGATTTAAGTTATACAAACCCGATTTCCACATCCTATACAGATACTTATTTTTCAGATGTCAATGCTGACGGTTTGCCGGATATGATTGATGGAAACAGAATATTGATTAATCATTTGACAAGCGACGGAACCCCTTCTTTTGAGGTATTTACAGGTGTTGATCATCAGACCATTTCAGTTCATAATAGCCATTGTCATGGTATTATCCTTGATGGTGAAGTGGATAAACACCTTGAATGTGAATTGAGGGAAATACCCGTTGTAAGATATCCTATACAAACCGTTTCCGGTCAAATGCCAACATATGGGTGGGAGATGGAGGAAATTAAAGACAAGGATATGCCTCTTCCTCCGATAAATTATTCGGATGATAAGATAGAAACTATACCTCATCAAGATGACATATTTGCTGAAATTGAACATCATATAGGGTATACTCCCCAAATTCCGACTCCGGAACCTCCACGAAAGGCTAAAAGTGCTAATAGTGGTATTGAATGGAATGACAGTTTGATATACCGAATAGAAGGTGATTATGTAGTCGGGTATCGTTTGGAATATGTTTGTGACTCTATCAAATTGGATCCTGATATTGAAACCGTTCGTGTGTGGGCTGCACCGCATTCGGGTGTTGTGATAATAACCGATACGATTGCCTTGCTGCATGATGCATCTATATCCCGGTCCTATTCTAAGACGGCAGATGGCGTATCATATATCATTCAGCATTGTGATTCTGTAACGCAAAATGGAAATTTTCATCTCCATGCCAACAATTACGCTCTATTATATCAAGGATATATAGATGCTGACGATACAGCTACTTATTCATGGTCCGGCTCTGTTACTGTGAAGCAGGGAGACTTGTTGATGTTCCGCCTTCGTTCCGGCGAGAACAACCGGTTTGACAAAACGTCATGGAAACATTCTCTCCGTTATGAAAACGAAACACAGATATATGATTCCCAAAAAGACTATATTTGTACAGGAGATAATTATTTCCAAGCGCATAACTCGGGAAATGTAATTTTAACATTCTCAGGCAGAAATGATGATACGGAATCGGTCATGTTGAGAGTCCGAAAAAACAACCAGTCCGCACCATATGCATTGGAGACTACCCTTGGCCATGGTGATGTGCATATATCCCCGTTGTTATTGTCTGTTTCTGCGAATGATAGTCTCATCATAAGTTTAAGTCCGGATAATAATAGCACCTCTGAACCTGTTTGGAGCAATATCCATATTATACCCCAGTTGAAATATATATCGCATTTTCAGACCGGCAATAATTCTTCGGAAACAGTTCAAGATACAGTAACGTATTATCCGGATGTGCGTATTGTCCACTCCTCTCCATATCAAAAATCATCTCCCTACCGTAAGTTGTTCGGTCCTATGCATAAAGGTTGGGGCGCTTTTGCATATCAGAACATCAATAATCATGATACGATTATTCTGGATTCCTTGCTAAATGTACAAGACTACAAAGCGCATCAATTATCTCAAAATAGCACTGAAAGCCAAGCATATCACTCATATAATCCGAATATCTCACTTACGGGCAATTTAGATGAGGACGCATTAGTGGCTCAGGTTGGGAATACCTTTTCATCCGTAGGAGTATATGACCCTATTTCGAAATCCAACTTCTGGGTACCTATGCAAGCCGATTTCCAAACAGAACAATGGATTGCCTATGGAAATATGGGATGTATTGGTCAATGTTTGCATAGCAATGCCCGCGAAATAGTATTACAAGACACAATAGATGAAATAGTAGAATATGATACTGCTATACCTTTCCGCGAGGGAGAAATTCGAGTAAACAATTTTGTGCGCAAGAAAAGTCGATCTATTCAGCATAGTATCTCCGCAGGGGCTATGGTAGTCAATAAGTCCGTTAGTTTTGGGTCATACGATGTACTTGTCGATTATATGGATATGAACGGAGACGGCTATCCTGATTTTATCGGCACGGATGGTATCCAGTATAGTAAACCTTGGGGTGGTATCGGCAAATTGCAAACAGTAAATAATTATACACACGTTAGAAGCAAAACATATGCGTCTGGAACTGCTTTTTCCGCTTGCCCGGCACAATTAGAGAAGATGGCAGGAAATAATCTTCGAGACGGAAAATTTCATCTTACCGCTTCTATGGGTGCTTCGACAGGGCAAGGCAGTTCGTCTTCCAAAATCCAGTTTATGGATATTAATGGAGATGGCTTGCCCGATAAGGTAGATGTAGAGAATAACAGAGTGTATTACAATATTGGATATGGTTTTTCAGGTCCGTATATATTCTCAGGCCTTGCGATGGAGAGTGTAAATATTAACTCCAGCGTAAATGGTTCTGCTCCTCCTTTTTCTATAGGTCAGGTAAGTATTAGCGGCGGTATTGGTAGATCTATTTCTTCCAATAGAACCAATGAAATGTTGATTGATATAAATGGTGATGGGCTCCCCGATAAGATTAAAAACTCCGGCGATAATGGAGTACAAGTAGCGTATAATCGTGGGCTGCAAATGTTTAGTCCTTGGAAAACGCTCACAGGAATCGGTAACATTAGCCAAGACGAAACAACCGGATTAACAACCACAATAGGTGCCACCGGCGGTTTTACATTCTTGGGATTGATTAAATTTGATATTGGTATCCATACTTCTCCATACTCGACTTCTGAGACTCAAGGTCAAGTCCTGTTATCGGATATGGACGGAGACGGACTGACCGACTATGTGTTTAAAGACTACGACAATAGCTTAATCAGCGTTCGCTATAATAATGCCGGTCAAGCCAATCTGCTGCAAGGTGTAGAAAATCCGACAGGTCAGATGATATATCTGGCTTATACGCTCTCGGAACCTACTTCTTCGCATAGAAGCAGACAATGGAATTTGACAAGTATTATCAGCGAATTACCGGCTCATCCTATGCTAATAGATCAAACCGATACCATTGAGATTAGATATTACGATTCGTATTATGATAATTACGAAAAGACAGATTATGGTTATAAATATGTGCGTGCGGAAGAGAAAGGGAAAAAGATAAATAAATATGTCTATCATAATCAATCATTCTTGCAAAACGGTGAGTTGATCGAAGATTCACTGATGGATTGTAGCGGGAATATGTATATTCGGCGCCAACATGGTAGCCGGTATCGTGATATTGCTACAAATGCTATCATAAATGTGGGTGACACTGTATGTAATGATGCCAATATCCGCGTGTTAGAAGACGGCTATTGGACGGATTATTATGAGCGGTCTACCACTCCTCAAATAACCACCCGATACAATATTCAATACGATAAGTATCATAATATTATAGATTATTCGGACGACGGAGATATTTCAACTCCGGATGATGATTGGCGACAGGTTATTACTTATTTAAATAATGAGAATAATAATATGATTTCGTTGCCAAAGACAGAGCTCGTGTATGATAAAAACAGTCAATTGTTAAGATCCTCTTCTATGGGTTACTCCGTACACGGAGATCCAAAGTTTATCAATAGGGTCGATGACAATCTCCATCAGATTTCAACTACTCACTTTGCATATGATTATTTGGGAAATCTTGCCGCAGTTGTTTATCCTGAGAATAAACAGGGGCAATATGATTGGTCTATGTTTTATTATGATACGATAACATATTCCAATATAATAAGTATTGATAACCCCCATATGGTGAGGACATATACTTCATATAATGAGCCATGGGGATTGCCTAAAAAAATCATTGACCCTGCGGGGAACGAAATGCGCTATACCTATGATTATAAAGGACGACTTGAAAAAGTTCGTACCCCGTTTGAACTGAATAATGGAAAAGATTATACTTTAAAATATACATATAGCCTTATCAATCATAATCTGGTGGTAAAGGACACTTGTACATATACGCATGTATATAAGGATATGTATGATTCACTTTTTACTCAGAAAGAAGTGACGCTATATGACAAGTTAGGAAGAATAATGCAAAAGAAGCACTATGCGGACCTCAACGGCCATAACGCATGGATCGTAGATGGTGCCGAAGAATGGGATGCTTTTGGCAGAGTGATAGAACGCGAATATCCCTTTGAATCCCACAATCTTCCCCATGAATACGAACCGCTAAACAATATGAAAGCGGTTGAAAGGACATCATATGATATTCTGGATCGTCCTGTACGACATACCCATGCCAATAACACCTCTAAGCGTTTTACTTACGATTTTGAAAAGGATTCTCTCGCAATCAAGCGTTTTGCCACTTGGACAAGTGACGAAAACGGAATTACTACTATGGCGCTCAAGTCTCCGCAAGATTGGTTAATACAACAAGAAGCGGGAGATGGGGGGCATACGTTCTTTGAGTACTCGCCCATAGGAGAACTGCTCCATAGTACAGACGCAGACGGTTACCGGACTTCTTATACCTATGATATGTTAGGACAATTAGTGAGCAGGGATCATCCGGATGCCGGAGTTACAACGATGGAATACGACCTGGCGGGAAATATGATGCATAAAGTAACCGCTAATCTGAATGCTACTGGCGATATCATATTATATGATTATGATTATCGTCGTTTGAAAGGGATTCACTATCCTTACCATCAAGAGAGTGATGTTACCATCAAATATGACTCCGCAGGAAGAGTTGCTGTGCGACAAGACGGAGCCGGTTCGGAAGAATTGGTGTATGACCAGATGGGAAATGTAGCACAGTCAGTACGACGGATAGTCGTTCCTTCTGAAAAAAATGCTTACGTATTCCGTACTATGTTTAAATATGATAGTTTCGGACGTATGCGCAATATTATCTATCCGGATGGAGAAGTAGTGCATTATGGGTATACAACCGGTGGCCTTTTGCAAAATGTAGCAGGATTGAAACAGGGAGTAAGCCATGTCTTCTTATGGGATAGAAAATATGATGAGCAAGGACGCAAAAAATATCAATTGGAAGGTAATGGGGTATGGACAAAGTATGCGTATAACCCACAGCGCCAATGGCTTGATTCTATGTATACGGAATTACCGGACTATACCCCTATTCAAGATATAATGTACCACTATGACCATGTTGGTAATATTATGGAGATAGCACAGTATGCCCATGATGTTTTTGCTCCGGGAGGTAATATAGGGGGACCTTATACTAACTATTATGATTATGACCAGCAATACCGTCTATATCAGTCCAATAGTTCGGGTTTCTTCCCATATACATTCTTCGCTACTTATTCACATGCAGGAAGAATGGGAAATAAAATGACCCAGACATCAACATGGCAAACGGATTTATTGTTTGGATATGATATGAACTATCTATCACATCAACCGAGGACTGTTTGGGATAATACATTAAACGACAATCTGGCTTTTTACTGGGATGCCAATGGCAACCTCGCCCAGATTATAGGTTGCAAAGAAAAAACGATGCGTTTGCATGAATGGGATGAAGAAAATCGGTTGAGGTTCGTGTTATGGGATAAGGAGGCCGGTTACTATGGCTATGATGGTAACGGAGAACGCGTATATAAACTAACAGGCATCAGTAGTATTGATCAAATTAACTCCGGGGTAATGAACGCACAAGTAATTTTTGACAACGCTACGCTCTATCCGAACCCTTACATCGTTATTACTCCTCAAGGCTATACCAAACACTATTATGCAGGTACGGAACGGTTAGCCACCGTCATCGGGGGAGGTGGTTTCTCAGAAATGCGAAGCCCAATAAATATACTCACTTCCGATGATGCGATACTAACACATCAGTTTGGGAAATATGATGCTCTTGACCCGTTCCTCCATGCTAATATTCTTAATGGACCAACAGTGAATCAGAATATTTCCGGAGAGCAATATCCGGAACTCGATTATGCATGCGGTTCTGCTACAATAGACAGATTGACGATTTTAACAGCGCAAGACATACTATATGAATCCATAGATCGCAATTCCCATATAAGAGAACTGGAAACTGAGATATATTACAATCATAGTGATCATTTAGGTTCTGCCAATTGGATAACAGATGCACAGGGAACGCCTGTTCAGTATATCCACTATGCCCCGTATGGAGAGTTGATAGCTAATCAAACGCCGTATCTATATGACGAACGATTTAAGTTTACCGGTAAAGAACGCGATGAAGAATCCGGCTATGATTATTTTTCGGCACGATATTTGTGGCAAATAGTTGGGCATTGGTTATCCGTAGATCCGTTGGCAGACAAGTACCTATGGATATCTCCATATGCTTATGCCGAATGGAATCCTATTAAGTTTGTGGATCCGGATGGAAGGATTGTAGTTTTTGCATCTGGTACTACAAACGATCAAAAGAATCTATTTAATCGTGCAGTTGATTATTTGAACAGCAATGGTTGTGGCGGTAGGTATGCTACATTAAGTGATTCAAAAATTATATATACTATCAATATGAATGCTGGCGAGAGTCAATTTGATGGAAACACAGACCGTAATAACCCAGTAATTAATTGGGATCCAACATTGGGGGTGGAAACGAAGAATGGAATAGTCATATCCCCTGCGACAACGCTTGACCACGAAATGGAGCATGCTTGTGGTTTTGACAAAGCTAAGAAACAGTTGGACTCAAAAACTCCAGAAGGCATAAGGGCATGGAATGCTTTTTGTGCTACAACTAAGAAGGGAACATCTGCTTCTTATGGAAGCAAAGAAGAGGAGCGGGTCATTACTGGAGTAGAACAAACGACTGCACGAGCTTTAGGGGAGATAAAACCAGGACAAGTCACGAGAACTGATCATGGAGGGAAAACAGTACGAGTAGAGAATCCTATCTCAACAAAAAAAGTAGATGAGTAACAATTAAAAGAATTATCAATATATCAATATGAAACGTATTATTACTGTTATTATATCTTGTCTAATGCTTGCTCCGATTTTTGCACAAAAGGCAATCATCTACTATGAAGGAGGGGTTATTATGTATGTAATTGATCATTATGCCTATGAATTCCAATCATTAGTAGAACATTATGATGGTAAAAACCCCCTTTGCGAAATAAATGACTCTGCATTCATGGCATTTTTAGATAAAAAGATTGAATCTGTGGAGATGTGTGTAAAAGAAGGGGAATGCTTAGATGCTACAGACAAGCCTTCGGCTATGATTCAAGTAGTGTACATAAAAGACAAGTATTGCTACTATACGCTGAATTTAAGTTCCGGATGGGACCTTCAGAATTCACTCACAATAGATGGAAAGTCGTATGTTCCGGATCAAGAATTGCAGGATGTTGTTTTAGAAATTGTCAAATATCGCGTTGTTTATAAACGACCTATCTCCACAGAGAAAATACATGCTATCTTAAAAGGCGAGAGAATGAAAGAAGAGGAAGCACCTTACTGGCCGTGGTTGTAAGTGTATCTTGTTACAACGGAGCTTCTATTTTTGTGAAAGATCCGAAAATTAATAACTAGAAATTGTATGGCATAAAGTTATTCCGAAAAACGTACCTGATCCAAATGAAGTGTATTGGATCAAAGGTGAAGAAGGAGGTTAGTTCTTTGAATTACAATCCTCATATGAAGATACAAGTCATTTCGTGATATATAATGATAGAACCGGAGAAGTGTTGCGCAACGGATTGTTCACATGCAGCAAGAACGATTATGCGCTTATTTATGGGAAGAATTGGTATAACTTGCTAAAATATTATGACGGATATAACATTCTGCTGTATAATCTCAATGATATAAATCAACTTATAATGTGGCATCCCATTGAGTAGCGAAAGAGGATGAAATGAGTGATCTTTGGTTCAGCGAACGGGATAACGAATTTAAATAATAAAAATAACAAATAATCATGTATATATCAAAAAAATGTAGTACCTTCGACCAACTACCCTAAAAGGGAACCCCTCGAAGCTACGTTCGCACTTTGGTGCAAACTCCAAGATTTTAAGCAAACAAAATCACACTTGTGCAAGCACAGAC
>Ga0256405_10002881_pt1 | contig 37390 bp, 38 predicted proteins | sample RumenRJG_02DNA_FD_189096 | JGI IMG/M metagenome (GOLD analysis project Ga0256405, IMG submission 189096) | Bovine rumen microbial communities from Lethbridge, Alberta, Canada - RJG_02 | ecosystem: Host-associated > Mammals > Digestive system > Stomach > Rumen | place: Canada: Alberta...
ACGAATTGATCCTTACCCTCAATCTCATCTGTCGGACTTTCCCAGATGATATCCTTGAAGTGGCTGTTGTCAATGGCAGGCATCCTGAGCAGACAGTTCTTGAAACTGTAATCCACATCCTCCGTGGTCAGTTCACCTTCCACCACATCATCGGCATAGCCGGTGGCTATCGTCACTTCACACACGAAGCGCTTCAATGGAGTATCCTCCTCATCCACGAAACGGATGGCCTTGCCTCTTTCCGCATCAAACGGATAGAACTGTCCGATCGTGCAATAACTGATCTCCGCCATACCGCCTCTCACGGCCAGACAGTCGCCCTTCGCGTTCGTCAACTGGCAATGGTCTATCAGCACCTTCGCATTCGTCGCCTTCACGCCGTAGCCCTTCGAGTTATGAACCACGCAATGCTGCATCACGAGACTATAGTACGCATCATCGAGTTTGGTCTGATCCAGCACGATAGCGTCGGTGGCATTCCTGATCTCCGTATCCACCAACTCATTACCTTTTGAAGAGGCGTAGAAATGCACACCCTCCCATTGTCCGCTGATACGGTCATACGGCAGATAGTCAAACATCCGGTCGAGTCGATCGCCCCTCAGCACACAGTCCTCCGTTTTCAGCGAACCATATATCTCCATGCCTCCGGCATTGTGGAAATAAAGTGTCGTATTTCTCAGCGTCAGTTCTGCCCCTTCCTTTACGGTCAGGTCGCCATAGATCACCAACGGTACAGCCGACTCAATCAACGTATCCTTCTCGATCACCGGATCATAGAGTTTCCTGGCATCCCACGCCCATGCCCTGAGGTTCACCGCCTGTTCCTTACCGTTCTCCTGAACGAACAGCAGGTCATCCTCCACCAGTTTCGGATCCAACTGATGGGTGCTCTGCGCCGTCAGTTCCACGAACACCAACAGACTGTCTTTCCTTCGGATCTCTACATTGCTGATCTGCGAGCCGTTCGAGTTATCGAGATAGATACCATCCACATTCACCCTGAAGCCCGTCTGATTGCCCTTTTTCAGTCTGACCGTCTGCAGTCTCAGACCGTTGTCCTGACGGTTATACACCCAGAACTTATACGTCGACGATGGCGTATTGCTGAACACCGTATCCAGTTTCAGCGTGTCCACCTCGAAGTCCAGACGCATACCGGCACCTGTCGAGAACTTGTCCTCATCCTCGCAGGCCACCGTCAACAGCGCAACTATCAGCACATAAAAAATCCGTTTCATCTTAATGATAAAACGGACTTTTCTATAAAATATTGCTTTAATGCTTACATTTACGGTCCCTGTGGTTCGACAAGCTCACCAACCGTACGGTCCCTGAGCCTGCCGCGCTCGACCGAAGGTCGCTTGCTACCAACGGGACGCAAGAAGGGCAAAAGGGCTATTTGAAATAGCGCTTCAGCAAGCCAGCGAAACCAGCACCATGACGGGCCTCGTCCTTCGCCATCTCATGCACTGTGTCGTGGATCGCATCGAAGCCAGCCACCTTTGCGTTCTTAGCGATACGGAACTTATCCTCGCAAGCACCAGCCTCGGCAGCAGCGCGCTTCTCCAGATTCGTCTTGGTATCCCATACGCACTCACCCAGCAACTCAGCAAACTTGGCAGCGTGCTCAGCCTCCTCGAACGCATAGCGCTTAAACGCCTCGGCGATCTCGGGATAACCCTCACGATCAGCCTGACGACTCATGGCCAGATACATACCAACCTCACCGCACTCACCATTGAAGTGGTTACGCAGGTCGTCGATCATCTCCTGGCTTACACCCTCGGGCTTGCCGTCACCAATCTTATGAACAGTAGCGAACGTCATCTCACCACTGTCCTCCATCTCTGAGAACTTAGAAGCAGGAGCCTTACAGATGGGGCACTTCTCGGGAGCAGCATCGCCTTCATAGATATATCCACAAACGGCGCAAATAAACTTTTTCTTCATAATTGCATTTGTTTTTTAGTTTAATAATAATATAATGTGTCTCTAGAGTTTTTGAACTTCTGTTTGCAAATATACGAACTAAATTTCAAATCTCCAAGCTTTTTGCCACATTTATTATTCTACTCTGAAATTTTCATCAGTTGCTGCGACGGTCTATCTATAAAATAGGTACGCTTGTCGCCCTCGTTGTTGAAGGTCAGCGTCACCTCTTCCACCGAGACATCGAGTTTGCACGGGGCACCCATGATCAGTGGCAGACAACTGTTGCTGCCCACAGGGAAACCACAGCAGATGGGGATATCCAGGTCGCGAAGGTGGGCTACCAGCATCTGCTCCACACTACCAAACTGAAGGTCGAACTTGATGGAGTTGAACGAACCGAAGATCACGCCCTTCACGCGCTCAAAGCCACTTTGCAATTGCAGCATGTAGAACAATCTGTCGATATCGTGCAGCGACTCCTCCACTTCTTCGATAAATAGGATACAATCCCGATCAGGCAGCAACAGAAACTTCGTGCCGACGATCGAGGTAAAACTGGACAGATTACCTCCCACGAGCACACCCTCGGCGTGTCCGCATCTATTATGGTCGTTGCCTGCAATCTTGTATTGTGGAATCGTTCCGAACAGAACGTCGCGCATAATCTGAGAATCGAGTTCCTGACCGTTTGCCAACTGGAAAGCCATCGGACCATGAATACTCATCATCCCCGCACTGATCACGGCATTGATCAAGGTGGTGATGTCGCCATGTCCGATCAGCCATTTGGGATGCTTCTGATAATCCTCCGTGTGGATGCGGTTCAGCAGATGGATGGATCCATAGCCGCCTCGCGTACATATAATCGCTTTGATGCTATCGTCTTTGAGTGCCCACAGGATGTCGGCAGCGCGCTCATCGGCCGTACCGGCATACACATTCACGTTCAGGCTGTTGGTGTGCGGACCGATCACAGGTTGCAGTCCCCATGACTTAATGGTTTCGGCTGCTTCTTGAATAGACTCTTGTGGAATCCAGTAGGCTGGTGATACCAAGGCAACCTTATCTCCCTCTTTTAAATAAGGTGGTAAAACTATCTCTTTTCCTTGTTCCATAATCTCTCTTTATCTTTTGTTGATGCAAAGGTAGGCATTTTTTGCGAAAAAAGGCGAATTCATCGGTCATTTCGGGGGTATCCAAGCATTTTTTGTGAATTCTGAAACATTTTTGTAAATTCCGAAAGTCCGTCGGGCGGGTAAATCGAAAAAATTGAGTACCTTTGCAGCATAAACGAGAAAGTATGTACGAATATAAGGGACTACAGGACATTTTCTTTGTCATGCTCTATGGCGGTGCCACGTTGCTCGCTGTAATGGCATGTCTGTATCTGTTGCTTACGCGCGGCAATATGTTTTCATCGGCCATCAACCCTCCAAAAGCGTTGCGCCGTTGGACGGCAGCCTTCATGGCCTCTGTGGCGGCGAGTCATGTGTGGTGGGTGATGCTCGGTATGTATTGGTTGACCGACGACCGTCTGACACGAAACATCGTGGCCATCACGCTCGATCGTCTGACCTTTGTGCCACTGATGATGGTGGTGCTGTTGCGGATGCTGCAAGATCGTCGCCGTCCGCTCTGGCCTGTGTTCGTGGCGATGATCCCCTTCGCAGTGACGACCATCGTCAGTCTCGTTAAGCACAACAACGATTTCGAGTGGTTCATTAAGATCTATAGCATCCTGCTGGCGTTGAGTTTTACGGTGTATTTTGTGTTTGCTGTGAGACAATATGGTCGCTGGCTTCATGAGAATTTTGCTGATCTGGAACACAAGGAGGTGTGGCAGAGTCTGTTGCTGTTGGCCTTTATCCTGTTGGTATTCATGGCCTATGCTTCGAATGGCGGTGCACTCGGAACGGAATATCTCGCACAGATAAACACGCTGATCATCATCACCTTCATCCTCTGGCGCGTGGAGACGCTGCAGCAACTAGATGCGATGGAGTCATCAGAGGCATCTGAAGAATCAGAGGAATCGGCCGTCGCTTCCAACGCCAACAATATCGGGGCACTTCTTGAACTGCATTGCGAGGCAACACGACTCTACCTCCAGCACGACCTCACCCTGCAACAGTTGGCTATTGCCATTGGCACCAACCGCACTTATCTCAGCAACTACTTCGCCCAGCAGGGCATCACCTATAATGCCTATATCAACCGCCTGCGTATCGAGCACTTCATGCGTCTGCATCTAACGAATAGGAATCTCTTACAACCTGCCACCGCTGCCATACTGGCACAACAGAGCGGCTTCCACAGTTATACCACCTTCAGCATCGCTTTCAAGAAACATACCGGCACCACCGTCACGGCCTGGATGAAATCAGAAAGCATGAATGAAAAATAATAGAAAGAGTTGCTTGTTTGCAACTCTTTCTTATTAATCTATACGATTCCCGAGCCTGCCGAGGGACGCGCCAGCCCCCACCCTCGCAGCATGGCGAAGTAATCGAGGCTTTCAGTCCCGTTTTCCTGAATCGCCATGGCTACGCCCACCGCTATCCAACGTTCAGGCTGATCCGACGGAATACCAATCGGTTCATCAGGCGGGATCTTCGTCAATCGACTCACGTTCTCTATATACGTTGCCGTCAGATTCTCCTGGGGCGGTGCCCATTTATTGACAATCATCCTTATGGTATAGAGCCTATACTTATGATAATAGGTACGCGTGAGTAGATAAAACGCTGCTCTCCAACCATATTCTAAACTCTCAAACTGACAGAAATTCGCATCTGTTTGTTGGGCTCTCAGCCCCTTCCACTCATCCTTACCTCTGCGGATATTCAGCGGATTGTTGTTTCTAATTCCTCTTGGTAACATAACTTCTTTACTCTTTTACTTTTTTACCCTTTTACTTTTCTTATTTACATTAATCGGTGTACTATTGGGGAATACAATCCTGTAGGCAGCATCCAGGGCTCGGAGATTGATCTGGTAGAAACTCCTACCCGTCCTGACCGCAACAATGGCCCTCAGAAACTCCCGATGCTTACGCGGATAGAGCGATGGCGACGGCAGTTCGTCCCAGCCCGCCTGTTCACACAGATTGCAGACTTTCCACATCATTTCATTGGTTGCCTCATATTTGAACCACTCTTTCAGCACGTTCCGGATGCAGAAGCGTTTATACTTCCTCCTGAGGAGGTGCTTCGTGGGCACCAGCATCCGCCAGAGCAACACGAAGCATTCCTTGTTGTTTTCAATTTCCATTTTGACTAATGACTAAAATGACTAATGACTACGTTTTTCTATAATTAGCATCTTCAGTCTGAACGATGAGTCCCTGTCTGCGCCAGTTCTTCAGCATTTGCTGTACACAGTTCTGAGTCACATTAGCCCCTTTCACAGCCACAGAGTGCTGCATGGCCTGTTCGAACGAAAATTGCTGATCCAGACGCTCAAAGATCGAATCATTCTTACCACGCTTCAGCCTTTCTCCATTCAGATTGCCTACATAGTTTCGACTATTGACGGCGTTCTCAATGCGGTCACGGAAGAAAAGCAAGGCGTTCTCCATCAGCGAGTCGGCTATCACTTCATACAATTCCATCATCTGTGGTGTCTGATTCTTCAGCAACATCTCCTTCCAGAGATTAGGATGCTGTTTCAACTGAGCCTCTGCACCGTTCACGCCGTGTTTATGGATCAGTGTCTCACACACCTTACAAAGCATCAGACAGCAGGTCATACGCTGTGCTGTCACACAGATACGGAGACGTTGACGCGCTTTCGTCCTATCGTCATTTTTCATGGATTCCAGACGAATCTTCTCCAACCACTGACGACCACACTGTTCCAGTTTAGGTAACACGATTTCACCCTGCATCAAGGGGAGCAGATGGGCTACTTGCTGGATGCGCTCCGATTGTCGGCTGGTCAACACAGACGGGATATCCTCCAATGGTGCAAAAGTATTGTCAGGTGTTCTTGCTACTGCGATACGGCTCTGGAAGCCATCCGTGTAGTTATTCACCACACGGTAGAGGGCATCGGGCGTTCCGCACATCGTGACATTCCATAATAGATGTTTGATATGCACACTCACCGCATCCACACTCTTGGCCTCACGGTCATATTTGGAACCATCGTAGCTCTGACGTAGCATCACAGAAAAGTCGCTCATTGTCGATTTCCACTTCTGCGCCACCGTGTCGGCCTCAGGCGTAAACGAGAAGGCGTGCTTACCCTCGGTGTTGGCCAATCGCTCGGCAATCTTTGCTACGGTGCTGTTCAGTGTGATACATCTCACAGGCAACTTCGGATCCTCAGGCTGGTCCTTCTTGTTCTTCGCCGCCCGTTTCTTGGCACCCCATTCGTCCTCCTGCTTCAAATACATCTCGTCTAATAACAACACCTCACTCATCCACGCCTCTACCACAGGATCGATCTTACCCTTTCCGCTGGCAAAATCACCAGCAATATAGGCGATGAGATTCAGTCCCCGTTTCTGACCGTGAACGTCGAGCTTTACACCTGTTGCCAGCGCCCCGATACAAGGACAGACTGCCGTCACTGTTGGCATTGCCAATTGCGGGCCTACTGCCTCAATCGACTCCTTCACTCCCTGCGGCATCTTCTTCAAGCCCCCTAAGTTAGGGGGTTGGGGGTCTGAACAATCATCGATATCAATTCCCTCGTTCAGACCCCTGTCGTCCCCTAACTTAGGGGACACAGCCAAGAGATTCAGCACATTTCTCAGACGCTGCGGGAAGCCATTAAACTCCGACGCAAGGGCATTCTTGATCTTCGCACGTTTCTCTTCCAATGGGAATCCGTCATAACAAGGAATCACCTGGTCGAGCCACTCGAAATTCTTACCACAGATATGCCTCAGGTCGCAAGCCAACTGATAAGTCAGCGTATCGCGATCGCCCTCGGTAGGTTCAAAGCCCTGGTTATTCACCTCCCAATACTTCTTCAGAATATCCGTAAACGGAATGCCGTGATAGTCTTTTGGAAATTCTTTTTGCAGCGGACTACAGGACTTCTTGGACAAGCCAAGCGGCCAAGCCGAGCGAAGGACTTTTTTAGAAGTGGGAACAGTACCTGGCGCTAATTCTGCAGCAGAATCAGTCCTGTCAGTCCTGTTGTCCGTTGCTAAATTAACCTCGAAGATCGCATCATCGAGATAAATCAGTTCGGCTTCCGTTGTGGTGAAAAAGACCCTCGTGATGTCCTTCGCGTCTTTGTCAAACTCCACACCGAGCAGATCACTAGCCCATTTTAAGTTGCCCTCCTGACTCATATCTGGCCGACGACTGAACACCAGATGATAACCTTCTCCTCGTGCACTCTCTTCCAACATCCTTAGTCCCAGTTCGTCCTTTTTGGCGAGGATGCGCTCACGAACAGCCTGCATCTCATCCTTGGGTATGTGGTCGATGTCCATCCCGACAGTGGTGCTCATCGTCTTCGATCCTTTCAGCGTACCATCTTTATTTGGCAGACACGAGTAGTTCATCTGAATCAGACGGTTCTTCTGTCGGGCATCGCTTTCGCGTACCGTTTTTAATATCTGGCGTTGATGCTCGTTGTTGCGCTTACTGAGATACTCCTCTCTGGTATGGATGGGGCGCATAAATTTCACCCCATCCTGCTTATAGATTTCAAATACACTCATCGGCTTTAATCCTTTACCAGTTCTCGAATCACCTTCTGCGCAATCTCACTCGCCTGGCTGATCAGTTTCTCAGGTAGTAGGCTCACCAGTTCCTCTTCGAGCATAAACACGAAATAATACATACCGTTAGTCCCTTTCGACAGCGAACTATTGTCTTCCCTAAAGATCGGTTTGTTCCTCACGCGCTTGGGCAACTCGGTGATATACATGTTACCGTCTCTCATCAGTTGCACCTTGCATCTGGCCGTAAAGTCCTCCATCACCGCATCTTCACAGCATTCAAAGTCAGCTGTGTGGAGTCCGTTCTCCGACAAGCCGAAGGTCATCATACCCTCTAACGTTTCCTGCCTATTAATTGTCTTTCTACTATTCTTTTTCATTGTTATTTTCTAATCAGTTCCGTTGCTACCACATCCATAAACACTTGCCCATTGTACTCACGACTCTGGAATCTCAGCGTGGCGATCACCAGATCGCCCTCACTGAACTGGATCGTAGCCAGATTACCCAAGGCACTCACCACATAGCAGTTCTCATACTTGCCACCCAGTTCCTGAAGCACCAGCGTCCGCTTGTTCAGCACACCGCCCTCGGATTTCTCACTCTTCACAGTAAAGCACTCACCGCACTTCACCACTCTTAAAATCATTGTTTGCATAATCTTATTAATTTTTTATTTGTTACTTTTTTGTTCGCGAATCGAAGATCTTCAGATTTCTGGTGCAAAAGTAGACACAACAAAAAACTCTGGCAAAGAATTAGTATGCCAGAGTATGAGTTAGTATAACTTAGTATCAATTTAGTATGGATGATACTAAATCTTAGTAAGAATCTGCTTGAAAATAATGTCCCATAGTGTCTTACAGACCTCCTCAAACGGGTTGTGCTTCATCTCAAAATACGGCTTGTCCTCTATAACAAGCTTGGAGAAGTTCGTCATCGTGGTCTGACCGATTTTCAGGTTATCCGGACAATTCAGGGGCGTAATCTTTTGGGCATACTCTGCAAATCCTGTCTGAGGACAACGCACGCCAAGCCGGTCTCTTAACACCAGATAGACACCCATCCAATGTTGTTTCTGCCAGAAAATGGCTTTTCCTGTATGATCAGTTATGCCCATCAATGCTTTCATGGCTTCGCGGAGCCACGCTTGTTGGGTGCGGTCATCCTGCTTATTGAAGAAACTGCGGATTCTATCTTCTTGAGATTCAGATGAAGGCATATAGGTGCTCGTAGAAGGCTCCTCCTGATGCAATTCATCCATGTCCTGATGCAACTGGTTCATCTGCACATTATAGTAATATAAGGCGATGCGCTGGTCGTTGGTCAGTTTGTCGAAGATGCGATACAGGTACTGCTTGGCCAATGGGTAGTCGATCATGAACTTGTTGCCCTCCCAATAAGAGTAGCGTCTGAGTTTGGCAGCTGCGTCGATGAAGTTGGCCGACAACACCTTGCCTCGCGACATCTCCGACTTGAGAAGGTCGAGTCTGACAGCAGCAATTTCTTCATCCGTCGGCTCATCGTCGTAATCCATGATACCAAGGTTCAGGATGTCGGCAGTCAGTTCCGCCTGGTATTGCTTATATTTCTTCATCGTGAGTCTGAGTTGTCGTGATTTCCATATATCATAGGGCGTTTTCTGACAGGCTTCGTAACTCTTCATGAGTTTCTTGAAAAACGCTTCGCTATGACTCTCTCCCAACTGGAATATCTTCATCGCCAACTCAGCCATCAGATCCACCATCTGCCGTATTTTCTTCTTCAAAGCGACAGAATCGGCTTTCGGCAGGTCGGCAAACAACTTGTGATTCAGCCAATACTGCGGAGCGGTCATCGTATCATAATTGGCTATCAGCACGTTTCTGCAGGTCAACGTCCGCTCGCTGTTCACCAGGTTCGTCAACTTCACGCAGATCGCATCCGTCAGATCTCTGACACTGCAGCCACATTTCGCGATGCCGTCTACGTCCTGTTTGTTCAGTTCATCGTACGACTTCAGCATATTGTCCAGCGTTACGATATAAGCCAACTTCTTAACTTTTCCCAGACTATCTTTGTATTTATTGTTATTCATTTCTGTTTAGTAATTATTTTATAGTTCAAATATTTAGTAAAAAGCACACACCATCCCATAGACATCAAACACAGGTTCAATGCCTAAAAGACTAACTTTGCACTGATATATCTCAGTGCAGATAACAAGAATTCGGGGAGTTCTCGCGGAGAGAGCCGTCTTTTAAGTATGCTGCCCAACAACAATCACCAAGGGCGCTTTTGGTTTCTGGTTTCATAGATATCTCGTTCTATTTTCACATCGGGGACAGTCCCTTTTTGCAAATCTGAGTGCAAAGATAGTGTAAATCGAATGAAAAACCAAATTAATATGAGTTTTTCTGAGATACAGCCTATTTTCGTAAGTATCCTGTAACATTTTTCGTAACACGTGTTATGATTTATACACGTCACATAACCAACCTAGCAAAAACAGATCTTCGTAAATTTGCAAGCGAAATCCATTAAATACGACGATTATGAGCAAAGAAAAGAAGCAAACACTGATGCAGCAGATGAAACAGATTCTGCGCAAGATGAATGATAACGACTTAAAGCGCGTTATCAACGAGGCCAAATTCCAACTGGCTTTCGGCAGAGAGTTTATGAACAAGCATTATCCACTTTAATTATTTAGAACTATGGCAAAAGAACTTGTATTTTCAATTGGAGGGAACCTATATGGTTCTGCTCCTGTCAAACTGGAGCGTAAGAAACTCTATGGTTGGAGTAATATGGTGGCTACTGATAAGCAGAACGTCACTTGTATCTCTGCCTATCTCTCACCCGACGATGCTCTTGTAATCCCATCAGGTGCTTACAAACAAGGTACTGTTGATGATGAAGGCCGTTGGGTAGAGAAGTCTGAACTGAAAGCCTGCGACAGTGAGAATGGTATGGAGTTGAAGGTTGTCCCTTCTTCCTTCGATGCCCCCATCGCTTTGCATGAAACCGTTCCTGCAGAGGAGTTCCTCGACCATGAGTGGGACTCAGTCTATCAGTTGGCTAACACCGATCTGGCAGATGCTATTGGCAACAATATCTACATCTTCCCCTTTAGTTATCGTGGAGGATCCACCTGCAACGATGGCTTCCTCATGCGCACAGAGGCAGGCCTCTTTCTCTTCTCTGGCAGTAAACTCGAATATCCGATGATCACCCTCGCAGAAGAAACCATCATCGACGACTTTGAAGATGAAGTCGAAGAGGATATCGACGAACTTGATTTCAGTATGATGTAGAACCCTATAAATATAATAAGGTATGAGAAAGATTAATATTTCCAACGAGTGTCGCAGAGATGCAGAAGTAGCCTTTGGCAACATCTCCAAGCGCACGAAGACTGTATATAAAACCATCTCTGGCAGTATCGGCCATTCCGAGCGCAGACTCAAATCCACGATCGAGACAGAACCAGATGCCCTGTTGCAGCAATTTGCAGATTCACTTCCAGAGGCTCTGATGGCTGAGGATCCTGAGATCGATATGGAGAAAGCCGGACTGAAACTCGAAGGTCTCCGTAAGGTTTATCTCACACCAGAGAAGAAGGTGGCCTATGGTGTAACCCTCACTGAACACCTCTATCATCCTGATGGTACTGAGAAGGGCACCAAGCCTGATACCACCGTCCCCAGCAATATCGCGATTGATGGTATGCCCATCCGCTGGACAGGTAAGATGATTCCCAAAGATAAGGCGATGCGCACATTTGTCTTCAAGAAGAGTTATCAGGTACGTCATGTCAACGGACTCACTTACGATTTCCTCTACGATATGGCCAAGAAACTTGATGAGCAGCAGGTGATGATGCTCGTAGGTGGAGGTCAGAAGGGCGTTTCTCCTTTGGTTATGAGCAATGGTGGTACCCCTTATCGTGCTTTCCTCGAAGGTCGTATTGATGGCGACAGTTATGCCCTCATCCTTCGTCTCACTCATCTTGAGCTCAAAAGTTTACCCAGTAAAGAATCCTAAAAACAATCATTATGGAAAAGAATAATATCCCAGCCGAGAGTCGTCAGAAGGCTATCGACTACAAGAAGAATATCGCTGGCAAGTTTATGCTGGTTGAAGGTGCTAAAATCAAGTCACGTGTGGATGGTTCCGATTTCTGTGTCACGCGTAAGATTGATGGTCATCTGCAGTGTTTGTTCTATCAGGATGGCACCGCTTATATGCTCAACTCCGGAGGCAACCAGATAGCAGACGATCTGCGTTGCATCCATGCCTTTGCAGAGTCTATGCAGCAGGCAGGTGTTTCCTCTGTTGTTGTGGCTGCAGAACTCTTTATGCCCAAACAGGGAGGTCGTCCCAGATGTGCCGATGTCAAACGAGCCCTCGCAGATCCAGCCCAGCGCAACGAACTCCGACTGGCCCCCTTCGATATACTCGAAGTGAATGGCGAGCCTTGGAAAGTCGACCATTACAAGCATACCCATGCCCAGCTCTGTAAGTGGTTCCAGGGTGATGATGTGATACCTGTCGATATGATGACTGCCGAGTCTCTCGAAGAAGTGCAGACCATCTACGACGAATGGGTAGAGTGTCAGGGCGCAGAAGGACTAGTCATTCATTCCGATTCCCATATCATCTGTAAGGTGAAGCCTCGCCATACAATCGATGCCGCTATTGTGGGCTATACCACAGGCGACAAGGGTGTGCGCGATTTGATGATGGCTGTTCGCAGAGAAGACGGCCTCTTTCAAGTGTTTGCTGTAGGATCAGGTGGATTGTCCGATGAGGCCCGTCTCTGTTTGCTCAATCGTCTCAGTCAGCAGCATGTCGAGTCGCAGTACATCCTTTCCGATTCGCGAGGCATCGCCTATCAGATGGTAAAACCTGAGAGTGTCTTTGAACTCAGTGTCATCGAACTGGTGGCCAAAGGCAACGACGACAAGGTACGCACCAATGCCCTACTCACCTTCGACGATCAACAGGGCTGGCTGATGAATGGCATGACACCAGGAGTCTCTGCTTTCGGCCTTGTATTCGAACGCGAACGGGAGGACAAATCCCCCACTCCTTCCGACATCCGCATCTCACAACTGACAGATCTCTGTTCTTTCGAGGAACAACAGGGTACGATGGGTAAACTCGAGAAGAGTCAGTTGCTGGAGCGCAGGGTATTCCGTAAGATCTCAGGCGACAAGATCATGCTCCACAAGTTCCTCATCTGGAAGACCAATAAGGAGCGTACAGGTCGTTATCCAGCCTATATCTTCTTCCATACCGACTACAGCAGTGCTCGCAAGGATATCCTGAAGCGCGACATGAGTTACTCATCCGACGAGCAGCAGATCCGCAGCATCCTCGCATCAGAAATGGAGTCGAACATCAAAAAAGGTTGGGAGGAAGTAGCATGAGCCAAATTGTGAAAATGAGAGATGTAAGGTTCGGAGTCGAACTTTTCGAGAATTACCACTCTATGACAGCCCTTGACGATCTGCTCTGCAGTTACAAAGGGCTGCCCAAGGGGGTAAACTATATGATCATTGGCGACCCGGGCGTTGGTAAGACCACAGTCATCCTCGACCTCATAGCCAATATTACTCGTCATACCAAAGGTGCTCGTGTACTCTTTATCAGTGCTGAGATGAACGAGATCGACCTAGCCATCTATGTGAAGCGTTATCCCAAATTCGGCAATCTGGACATCATGTTCGTAGAAGCCGATTTCGAGGGTGAGAAGAAGCATCTGCAAGAGATAGAAGAAGTACTGGAGAAAGGCTGGGACATCGTGGCTATCGACTCCTTCCACGAGCTACAGAGCATCATCAAAGAGGAAGAAGATATCTCTATGCGACTGGCAGAGACCAAACTGCTCTCGCTTATCAAGAAGCATAATAAAGCAGAAAACGCCACCAACACCAATACCACCTTCCTCACCATCCAACAAGTTACCAAGAAGGGCTCATTTGCTGGCACCAATCGTTTGAAACACATGATCACTGCGATGATGGAGCTCAGACTGGACAACCCCAAGAACGTGTATAGCGACCGTTTTGTGGTGTTCTCCAAGCATCGTCGAGGTGATGTAGGCGTAAAACTGTATTATAATCTCAGTAGTAAGGGCGATGTCTTTTTCGATGAAGAGCGTTACCAGCAAGAGTTACAACTACGCAACTTACAGAAGGATGTATCGACTCAGATTAGAGACTTTGCCAATCAGTTCGATAATTTGTTCAACAAAGAAATGAAGTAGCATTATGGATACAAGTGAATACAACAAAATCAAACAAGACATTCTGGATCTACCTGTCATTTATCGAGAAGTAGAACCAAAGGAGATTGTAGCTTTAGGAGGTAATTTCTATAATATTGTGAATACAGAAGTATATGTTGATCCTGGAGTAGCTGGTAAGATTGACAGTTATTTGGGCATTAAATATAGTCAGACTCGTATGGCATACGATAGTTATGGCGAACAAGGCCTTACCAACCTTCGCAACTTCTTTGGACAGGCAAAGAACGAGAATGACAGCAAACTTGTCTTAGTTGCAAACACGCATTCCAAGCAAATAGTGAGCGCAGTTCCTATAAAGCAAAGCGTGATCTTACCACATGCATTTTTCGACTTTGCAGAGATGTTTATGGATAAGAACCAATATCTTCCAGAGAAGATGGAATATAACATGGGGCCAGTAGATAGTATCTCACTCATCATGAGACCTGTTAAAGAGAAGTTCATGGAGTTTGCAAAAGGAGACGAATTCTTATTTAACGGTTTATACTTCCGCTGGACACCAGGAGAAATTGCACTAGGCAACTATTACATACGTCTTGTTTGTTCAAACGGACAAACGCAGACTTCACAGAATGCAATTTCTAAAATTGCAGCTCCAACTATTGAGAACTTTCACAAGTTGCTTGAATTAAATGCCGATTCAGACCCCATAAAAAGGAATGTGGAAAAAATGTTGGAAAGTGCAAAACAATCTATGAATACAAAGGCTTCTGTACGCGAACTGGGGGCCGCAGTCAACATATTGAAACAACAGCATCTAAATGATGAAGATGCCAACCAGATCATCCCATATCTTGAGACAAAGAATCTATATAAGGATGCAGGATATGAAGTGGACACAGAGCATATGGCTCTGGCAAAGAGTAATAAAACGGTATGGGAACTGTATAACATGCTGACGTACTTTGCCACACACAATAAAGTATGGTCTCCTCAGGATATTAAACGTACTAACCTCATGGAATCCAGTATGAACTTCCTCCTCAGAAAACGAGATATCGTTGAACACTACGACATCTTCTAACACTCTAAAACAAGAGCCCCTGCACTAAGCAAGGGCTCTTAAAACGGTTAAGAAACAATAATTCTTCGACTATTATCATACAATGTAAGAATATAATTAGTATATTTGCCGTAAATAACTAAAAACTATAACGCATATGGACAAGAAAAAAGGGAAATGGGCAGGTGATGTCCTATCTATGTATGAAAAGAATTTCAAGGGAGAACTACAAAGTAATTTGTCTTGTATGAGGAGTAACATCCTTGAAGAATATACAAGGAAATGGATGAAGGCTGTCATCAATAAGTATGTCACTCCAGATCCTGATTTTATAGCAGACGATAATCACTTTTCAAAAGAAAAGTGGAAATCATTATTCCTCCAAATATTACAACAAAATAAGATTCCACAATCAGATTATACTATAGAAGGATATAACTATGGAGACAATTGGATGCTTGGTGTTACTCTGAATTATTTGAATCATGAAGTCACTATCTTCCAAGGAAGGAAAAAGGAGTTCTTGGTACGTTTTCCAGAACTTAACCCACAAGTGGATTGTAGTAATGGTGATTTTTATGAAAACTATTTGAGCTTCACCAAGATCAATGTGATCGGTTTTCTCAATTTCATCAAGTATGGCTTAGAAGAATTAATAGAAGAGATTCGTTTCAAAAGGGATTTAGCTACCCACTTGTGGGAGCAGTATTTGGATATCGATCCCAAAGTCAGGATGAAATCATTCAGTAGTAGTAACCTCTCTATAAATAAGCTGCGACACTCTTTTATAGAGTATATGGAACGTGAAGAAAGAAGCTTTATCCTAAGGAGATTCCAGCATCAGACCAAATCATCGCCCTCCCGACAATTAATGGTGTAGACCGAGATCCTGACAATCAGTTTATCAAGCCATTTATTCACTTCTATCATACATATGCTGATCCTAATGCAAAATTAGAGATAACAAAAGATTCTGCATGCCGAGGTGGTTTTGTTGTTAAAGTAAACGACAAGACGGCATACATAAGGATTACCGACTTGAAAACGGACAAGGTGGATTATATCTATTATGAACCTACTATCATCAATTTCTTCCATACAATCAACAATGATATGGGAAGATGGGTGAACCTGGTTTTATATGTTCACCTGGGACTTAAGCATATTGATAAAATGATTGCAATATACAAGGATATCTTCTCCATGTTTGAGCAATTACCATCTAACATCAAAATGATATCATTAAAGCCTAAATTGGTAATTAACCACACTGAGATATTTCCTCCCCTACCTTCAATTGTTTATGGCCCTATCTGTAAGGATGATATGCAGATGAAATGGAGTGAAGACTATGATTCATATGAGCAATTCTATCAATTAGTTGCTGATGAACTCGTTAAACGTGGTCATAAAATTAACCTCTCTATTAAAAATGAGCAAATAAAACTCTATACGCTTACAATAGAGATGATAATGGATGGCGACAAAATTGAAATTGGTGTAGATTATGGAGATTATGGATACAAAATTAGTATTGAATATTTAAGCTTCGTAATCCTAGACCATCAAGTTCTTCCTCTTAATGTTGATTGGATGGCAGATTATATTGAATCCATGCCTCCATTCTATCACGAAATAATCGGATAAGAAAAAAAAAGAGCGAGAGTAAAATCTCGCTCTTAATAAAGCTATAACATACATAACTTACTATACTAAAATAAATCATGGTAAAAGTCCCAATCATTCATATCACCACGTTGACAATTGACATTATTATTCTCTAGGAAGGTTTTTAAATCATCAAATGCACTCTGACTCTTAAATTGATCTCCAATCTTTTTCATCATATCTGCATAATCTGTTGCATTGAATGCATTTTTCACCTCATTAGGATTACATTCAAGCATTCTCCCTGTGAAAACTAATGGGCAGACCTGTGCACCTTCAAATTTTTGTTTCCTTTCAAACAGTCGAAATAAATCATCATCTATGCAAGCACTTACATTTATCATTTGTGTCTCGTTCATGTATTCATTAACCATCATTACATAATGTTCAGGACTAAAGACCGGTGGGGAGGGTGAAGCGTTATCCATATCATTTATGTCAAGTACTTCGTATTGAACACCATTTGCATCAAGATATGATTTCATTTCACTCACAAATGACTGTATAGAGAATTTTTCACTCAACTTCGACGCCATATCGGCATAGTTGTCAACTCCTATGCAGTTCTTTATTGCATCTGCACTACACTCAATAGCATCGCCTCTCATCCTTAGATAAGCACCGACTGACTTTAAAAAGATATAATGCCGATTAAAGACCTTTAAAACACCATCTCTTGTATAGAAGTAAACAAAATAAAAATTATCACCATCAACATATTTTAGATTGTCAACTTCTATGTCATCATTGTTAGACTCCTCAGACTGATCAATCACCACATTGACACTAGAAGGTGACTCTAAATCCTGATGATCCATTACAAAAGGCGACTCTAAATCATCTTCATTCTGCTGAAAATCTGAAGAGGACGAATCGTTATTCTCCATCGAAGCCAGCTTGGTTTGCGCATCCTCAAAGTTTTCGAAGATCATACCAATACTCTTTCCCTTCTCTATCTTGAAATTCTGTTCATCAACAAATCTTACCAAATAACCGGTAATCTCGGGATACCAGTCCATGATACTCATTGAGTCTTCTACACAACAGAATGAAGAATTATCATCCAATAAACTTAAATTGTCTGGATAAAAGTATTCCACATCGACAATCTTATCATGGAAATCTATGGGAATAATCAGATTCTGATATTTCCCTATATAGTTACCTTTTTCTGTAGTTGGAATATCTTCATTATAGATGTCTGTATTTACAACATCTTCATAATTAACCCTTGTGATATTAACGATCTTGATTGGTTCCTGATTAAAAACCAGATAATCAAGGAAGTTCTCATCGAAAAACTCCTCTTCATCCATACCAGATTCTTCCAAATTCGCAACATACTCAGGATCATTCTTGATGATATTCATGGCATAAGATTTGGCTTCCTCATAATCATCAAAGAATACTTTTTTAGCCTTATTGGCAAAATCCTCCACATACCACTGTTTATAGAATCTGCCCTCAGTATCATTGGTATACTGGTCCCAACAGCCATCAGTACAACCCCAGAGTTTGTAGCACTCCACCTCGTTGTCGAGATACCTTTCAATCACATTCTCCACATCAGGCGTCTGAAATTGACGACCTACACCCTGAGCTGTGAACTCGAGGTTTCCGTCTTCATTAATCTTGGCCTCCAAAGAATAATTCATCTCTTTCGCCTCTTGGTCATTCAGATACTGTTCAGCAATTTGCTCTAATTTGGCACGGTCACCGATAACAATGCCTTCTACGTCAAATACAACACTCATAATCGTAATATTTTAAGTTAAACATTCAATAAACTTTCAGGCACTTCCACACAATCCTTAGGCATATCAACGAAATAGTGTTTATCGTCATCAACCTGGATAGTGTACCATTTTTCTGCATCGCGGAATGGCTTTTTCTTATTCTCTTCTGTCTTCATAAGAGAATAATCATAAACACCCTTCAAAGCAGCTTGAACAGTACGATTGGCGGAGGGTTTTGTATCTTTGATGAATACGTCAAAGAGTTTCTCGTTCTTGAAATTCTTTTTGTCTGCTATTCTATTTTCTATCTCATCCCTAACACCATAGATCTGGAAATAAATCTCTGTCAATTCTGTTTTGTCTATTTGATCCTTAATAAATCTCTCCGATGCGTGAATCAGGAAATAGATATACAGAGCCTTGGCATGCTTGGTAGAGAAATAGAGCTCTTGGTCATCTAACTCTCCATTACGTTTCAGATAGATATCATACTTGCCTGAGACACCCTTTTCTCTTTTTAGCTTTTCATGAATCACTACCTGGAACTTCGGCGCATAAGAATCTGAAGTAAAATCGAAATCATTCAGTATCAGCTTAACGTCTCTTTGGATATTCTCATAAGAACCACCCAACGAAACCTCAACAGCCTGTGAAATACTCTCCTGCTCATCCTCATTCAGCAACTTGTCGATAAGTTCACCAGCATAAGCATAGGTCAAATCACCAGTACCAATCTTGTCAACATATTCCTGAACCTCAGGATAATTATACACATCAAGCATCATCTCATTTCTGAGTAAAACCTGTTCTGCCAGATAGGTATAGTAGTTCTTGCAGGATGAATCAAAAGCCTTATCTACGAAATCATGCAGTTCCTTCTTAATGCCTTCAAAATCATCTGCTTGCTCGAAGAAGCCTGCCATAAACACATCTTTATCTTCAGTAGAAGGTACACATCTTGCCAAAACATCGCATTGTGCTAAAAGATTGCGAAGGTTCTGAGGCGCATCGGGAGAACCAGCCCATTTCTCACGACAGACAGGATAGAACTGGTACTTATTCAGATCAGCGAACTCTGGATCATAAGCCAACTCAGCAACTCGTTCCGTCAAGGCCTTATTGTCCTCATTGATGAACACCAGCACCTGATAGATCGTAGAGCGCAATTGCCCAGGGCGACATTCGTATTGTATAATCTTCATATATCGTCCTCCTTATTTATCAACAAACAAATGCTTCAGATGAGGCAATTTCTCCTCCAGCAAGGCTCTCTTACCGGCAGGAATTATCACGCACTCCAGAGAGTCAACAGAATGTTGAAGTAGCTTAAAGCCCAACCCCATCATTTCCATCATATTGCTCGTGCCTCTTGGTGTATAATCAGCAGGCTTGTCGAAACTGATGTTGTCAGGAAACGCCACTTTCTTAAGTCCGTTGCAAAACGAGAAGGCATAATCAGAAATATAACCAACGCTATTAGGAATCACCATCTGATGCAACTTATTACACTGCTGGAAAGCATGCTCTGGAATGTATTCGAGCATAGCTGGTTCCTGAAAGCATATTTCCTCCAAATTACTGCAATTGGCAAAAGCATATTCACCAATGGAGCGTACAGAGTTTGGTACCATCACCTTCTTGAGGGCATCACAAAATTGGAAAGCATCGTTTTCAATTCTGGTAGTTCCTGGTTCTATGATATAGCTTTCCACTCCCCATCCTGAGCTTTTTCTCATGGGACTGTGATCATCGGCCTTTACCAGAATCTTCTGATCTCCATCTTGACGATAGATGACGCCCTGTGCATCAACCCTCAGCCCATCTTCAACCTTTGTCTTTCTTGTTTTTTGTAACATGTATGACCTCCTTTCGTTAAAGTCCGAACAGCATTGCTATCAGTCCAAATACGATCTGCACCAGTGTGATAATAATGCGAATGAAGAAAAATATACCAACGAAAATTAAACCTCCAATTAAAAACATCGTAATCATAATCTTATACCATTTAAATTAATAATCTGGTGCAAAGATACGAATGATTCGATGTGGTTGTTTATTCTCTACACGTGTTATTAACTAAATATCCACATTGTCGGAACTCTTTTCCGCAGATATGACTACTATGTCTTTCCAATCAGGATGTTCAGCTTGAACGATTGCCACTATACTGGCATTATCAGTGGTATTAACAAACTGGTCGCAAGTTGTCTGATAAGAAAAATCACTGATCCAGTTCTGCCCATTCTGATATGCTCTACCTCTAACAAACAAAGTCTTTTTTACAGCACCTTGGCGCAACTGTTCAGCATAATTCTCTAATAGTTCAGCAATCTTATTCAATCTAGTTAATTTCTCCTCAGCCATCTCACTATATTTTTGACAAGTCTGATTCATCTTGTCAATCATCTGACTTTGGAACACCTTGGCAGAATCGTCTTCCCAGTTATCCAACAATATCTGATTTAGCTTTCCAAATGTTGCCAAATCATCTTTCATCTGATCTACTACACTATTGTTCATTGTTTGATATGAATGTATTGGACATAGGAACGAATATTAGAAACACTCTCTTTAAGAAACATCATGCCCGAATCTACCATCTGCAGTAACTCGTGTTCTGTCTCTTTAGAAGATTCCTTCAATTCACTGCAAATATTGAGAGCTTCGTTTACCATCTTTGAAGATTCTCCTTTTATCTGTTGTGCTGTATTATGCTGTGTTTGCAAAGCTTCAACACGAAAAGAGGCACTATCAACACCTGCAGGATGAATATCATCTGATTCGTAAAGACGTTCCAAATCATTCTTGGCTTTCTTTAGATTCTGCTCGATACGTTCGCATGACTCCTCTATCCGTTTCTGTAGTTCATGTAAACGGTCTTCATATCGATCGGTCATCTGGCTACACTTACGGACATTCCCTTGCATAGCATGCCCAAAGTCTCCAAACTTTCTTGCATAACCTTCTATAAAGTCAACTTTCTTAATTTTGACATCAGCCATCAGAGTCTCAGTTTATTTGCCTTATACTGCTCAAGAATCTCACAGGTCTTGCGGATATATTCTGCATATGCCTTAAAATCCTCAGACATTTGTTTCACCTGTTTCACACTCTCCTCAAATCTGGCTTTAAACTTCTCATTCGTTTCATCATGCCAACCTTCACTAACAACAGCCAAACGATTATGAGCCTGAGCCATAACGCCATTCATCTGATCGCCTAATTGACTGATTTGTTTTCCAAACTCCTGGAGTTCTCCAACGTTTTTTATACCAGCATCTATAGCCATAATATTCTTATTTATATGTTCTTTAGTAAATCTTTGTCTGCACCATCATATGGGGTAAAGAGTTTATATTCGTCATTCATCGTGGCGAAATAATAAGCTCTAAGTCTTTCTGAATCCGATGACATATTCTCTGGTCGGATATCGTCTCTTAATCCCAGCGTCATCGCAACTTTCTCCTCTGAACGCAGGATAACGATGTGATTAAATTTCGAGAGTATCATCTTGCTTGATACATAATCTTCATATAAGAATTTGTCAGGTTTATCCAACTGGAGCACAGTGTGGACTCCCTGGGCAGGCCCTTCACTCATGATATAAGCCAAAGCCTTCTTGAAGGAATTAAACTTAGTATCAACACTTGTGGATGAAGAAGATCCGAATGATAAGGCACCAAAGGGAGATGCATCATCAGCAGGACTACTATCAGCATTTTCAAGTTCAATTTCCTCATCTAGTTTCAATTGACGGAAGCGCTCCTGCCCCAAAATAAAGAGAACCTGACGTTTAGCTTCTTCGTTCTTAATATCTGTTGCCAAGTCATAGAGATATTGACCCATCTTACGTTTACCTATCAATTTGATGGCACCCTGCTCATCCAATTGCTCCAAGACACCCATATAACGGGATTCGTCTTCATTAAGGAAGTTCAAAACACTAATTCGAACAGGGATCTCTTTCTTGTTGGCAGAAAGGATGATTGACTCCATGATATTCATCGTGGTACGCGAAACCTGCTGGTCATCATCAATACCTGTAACCATAATATTCTCACCATCGTCTTTACGGAGCGATACATTTACGGAATCATTCTTCAAACTAATGCTTCTTCCAATAGCAGCCACAGGATTTCTGCCTCCCTTCTCAGCCAGTTCGTCAATCAAAGTTTGGTCAATATGGAACATTTGAGAACCACAGAAATAGAACTGACCATTGCTCTTGCAAGGCTCACACTTTTCAATGATCTGAGAAATGACAACATCCGAATCCTCCTTATTAATATAATAGGAATGGAACTGCGTCTGATTTTCCACATGATGATAATACACATCACCTGTCTTTAATGACCCTGTTATCGTGCTACTATCTCTAACCATGCGCTCTGAATCGCCAGCAGCACATTTCAGGAGATAGTGGTCTGTGATATTATTCAAAATCTCACTTGAAATCTCTGCCTGAGCAAGCGTCTGAGTAGCAAGTACCATATGAACTCCTTGGCTTCGACCTTCTTTTGCTAACTTTGCTAAGATAGTAGAAATCTCATTGAATTGTTTTCTATCCTTATTTCCATGAGGATTAAACATTTCGTGGCACTCATCAGCAATTAAAATAATCTGAGGCATTCTGTTATCAGGATTCCGCTGGTTGTATTCACCTATATTAGAGACACCTGCATCCCTCAATAGTTTACCACGTTCCTTCATCGACTCACTTAGATCCCTAAGAATCTCAAGCGTTATCTGAATATCAGAATTATCAACCAACAATGCCTTTAGATGCTTAACATCACGATATCTGTTGAATTCCACACCACCAAGTTTGAAATCCAAGAGATATAATTGTAAATCCTCAGGTGCATACTTGGCAATGGCTCCCATTATCACATTATGCAAGAAAACGGATTTACCAGAACCAGACTGACCAATGATAAAGCTATGCACATGACTTACAGTATCCATTCTGAAATTGACATTGGCTTTATCGTCCACACCAACAGGAATTTCTATTGTATCGTTTATAGGTGCGTATGGAATGCTTACAAGATTATGAACATCTATGCCTTTCACATTGGAAACAGGCTTCTTGTCAACTTCACTTTGGATATAGTCAAAGATTGCTTTCCGACATTCTTCGTCTTTCCAATAGAACCTTTTGAAATAACGGGTACCGAAATTTGCCATCTTTGAGTCAACGGCTATTGATTCATAAGAGCCATCCAAATCTTTAACTACATCTTCTATTCCTTTATCTAGGAATTGAGGTAACAATATGAAGAATATGCCTCCTTTATTTCCTTGTTTCAAAAGTGTAACAAACTGGGAATAATAAGCCCCATTCTTATTCATATCACCTAACCATACTACTATTTCATATGGATATTTGAATGTTTTGTTTTTCTCTTGGTATTCCAAGATATCTCCATATTCCTCTAAAACACTTACCATTCTCTCCTTTAGAGATCTAAAAAACTCATCCAATTGGTGATTGTCAGTAATAATACTATAGAGGTTCTTGTCAAGAGGCTTTGTCAGATCGGCTATACCACCAGTCAAATGCAAATCCACAAAAGAAATATGAACTTGTTTAATAGGCAAAGATATAATTGCTCGAAATAACGATTCGTTCAAATAATCCAATAATTGCGTTCTATCTTCATTAGTATATAGTAAGTTCTTGGGGACTTCGGTCTTCAAACCAGAAAAATGTCCATCAGGCAATATCTTTCCCTTCATTGCATTATAGAACAAATCAAGTGAAAAGCCGAAATTGTTCTCTGCTTGGCTCTGGATGTCCTCAATTTCTTTCTTGATATCATATATTGTTCCCATATCTTATCTACTTAAACAGTTTGAAAATTTTGTTTGTAAGACTATTTTCCTTTTTCAGATATTCCATTCTCTCTTTTGCATCCTTATATGAACCAGCCCTCTCATACCAAATTATAGCCTCATTTATATCTTTCGGTATACCTAGACCATTCTCATAATACCTTGCCACAGTATATCGAGCTCTAGCGACCATCTCACGCTGATCCCCAATGGTTCCAGTTGTAGCTTTCTTATACCATTTAAAAGCTTCTGAGTAATCTTGGTTGATACCGTTTCCTTTTTCTAAATTATCTGCCAGATTCATTTGAGCCACTCTTTCGCCTTTTTCGGCTGCTTTACGATACCATTTATTGGCTTCTGACATATCTTTAATAACACCATAACCCTTACTATACATCCAACCTAAATTACAAAGAGCAGGAGCATAACCCCTGTCTGCTGCAACATGATATAACGTAAGTGCATCATTGTATTCTTTTTTATTACAATAATCATAAGCAGCATCGAATAAGTATGAATTATCAAAACTAGACAGAATTTTCTTTGCCCATTTACTTTTATTATTAAGAGCCTTCAAAAGCCATATAAATGCTTCAGAATAGTTACATTTTACTCCATTTCCTTTTTTATACATCAATGCTAAGGCACATTGAGCATCGCTATAACCTTGATCTGCAGCTTTTTTATACCATTCATATGCCTCGCTATATTTTTGGTACTTATCAAATATTCTTCCTACATTATATTGAGCCTGAGAGAATCCATTAAATGCTGCAGGAAGATAACATTTCGCTGCCATTTGATCATCTTGAACCATTACACCTTCTCCTTGCTCATAACACCAACCTAAGTTACAAGCGGCTTGCTCACTTCCAAGTTCTTTAGCCTTTGTATACCATATGACTGCCTGTAATGGATCTCTGGGAACCCCTATTCCTTTATAATAGCAATTCCCAAGATGTAATTGGCCATTGGGATCATTTTGTTCTGCAGACCTCTGATACCACTTGAAAGCCAATCCTTGGTCTTTTTTTACCCCCCTTCCGTTTTCATAACATATGCCCAAGTAATTTTGAGCTTTAGGATGCCCTTGCTCTGCAGCTTTACTGAATAATTCTACAGCCTTATTATCGTCCTGGCATAATTTCAAACACCAACCACCATCATCTGGTAATTCCCCCCACAGAGAGATTCCATGATAATAACATCTTCCTAGCTCAGTTAGAGCATCTAAATTACCTTGATTTGATGCTTTCTGGTAGTATTCAAATGCTTTATTATCATTTTTCTCTAATCCATCTCCATTCTTATAGCATTCACCAAGATAATATTGCGCTGTTGGTTCTCCTTGTTCTGCAGCTTTCTTAAAATATGATGCTGCAAGATTGTAATCTTTAACTACTCGATTTCCCAAATAATAACATATACCAACCTTAGCTTGAGCTCCAGAATGGCCCCCATCGGCAGCTTTTTTATACAATTCAATGGCCTCATCAAGTTTGCCAGTTTCATTTAGCTCATTAGCTATAGTAAACAAGCCTTCAGGATCCAAGCCTAATCTCTTTTCAATAATAGAACATAAATCCCCGATTGATTCATTTGGATTATTCAAATCATATTCAATGATTTCGTTTTCATTCTTTATTTGTTTTACATATTCAATAATATCTGCAATAAAATCGTCTTTGTGAGATTTCTCACTAAAACCCCATAAGAACAGTTTAGCAGATTCTATATTAGCAAGAATCTCTTTAATACCATCCCAACCATTATATTCAGACAATGGAGTTAACAAATAGGGAATATTCTTATCATCCAGTATCTTACATATAGGATAAACTCTAGTTTTATCTTCTTGTGAGAAACAAAGATATAAAAATGCTTCGTCCGTTGGAAGGGCAAGGGTAATGATCTTATCAATACGCAGTTTGATTGTGGTACCACTTAAGTTATGCTGATATTCCACCTCGTCGCCCACCTTGTGGTTCAGCAGTAACTGTGCTATCGGAGCATCGATAGAAATCGTATCCTCATTGGATCCGACCTCACTATAACTATTAACAATGAAATAGGTCTTCTTCACCATTTGGGTGAGATTGGTTACCTCCACTTTTCTGTACGGAACAACCTTGGCCTCGTCAATCGTCACCTTCTTATGGTTAACCGTCATCTCCTCTGCAGCAGTTTCCCCCTGAGTAACCTCAATCTCCATGTCAACTTCTTTATTCATAAGCCTATATTTGGTTTGTAGTTATTATACTTTATAGAATGCAAAGATAATCATTTCTATCATTATTACAAAAAAAGATAACTATAAAATCATATCTCAATATGTAAGCAACTTGAGACAAGCCCATCATCTATATAATCTGGTTCAACCTTTTCTCTAGATAGACCAGCAACAAAAATTATACCAGATGGACGGCTTTGATTCTTCAAAAATAACCTCGCTGACTCATATACGTCAAATGAAGCCTTATCTAAATTATCTAAAAACAACAAACAACGCTGATCTTGTTTAATTACAGGATACAAATATTCATTTAGTTGTTTTTTATCCAATTTCGACAAGTCAATTGATACCAATTTAACATCAATATTATCATTTGTCTTAAGTGTCCATAAGGAATCTTTAACATAATCAAGTCTTATGGCTTCATTATCACCATATAACATGATGGATCGTTGATTAACGATTCCTAATTGTATTAATGAATAAATCTGATTCGTTTCTTGGCTCATATATATTTTAGTATTTAAAGAACTCAATAATCTGAGTATAAATCTTGTTTATTTTGGATTCGACATCAAACTTTTCCATCTCAAAGCGTCCCCATTTATTATCTATTACACGAGCATTTGGATGTGGTGTCTTAATTATTTGAGGATGGGACGTTTTTAAAACATCACATGAGATATGATCAAACGCTTTCTGAGCTTCATTACCCATCAGAAGCATTATCGTTGGTTTGAACAACTCAATCTCCAGACATAAAACGGACTGGTATCTGCCTAAGTTTTTTATGTCAAGTTGGGCTGGTTCTGTTTTACGAAACTTGTATATGTCAGTATAATATACACATACTTCGTCTCCATATTTATTTTGGAGCTTATCGAACAAGTAGGGAACCAGGCCTTTTGAGCGATTGCTCCTCCACTTCATTGAATGCAGACCGAAAGGTGTTGAAATACCGATTTCCTTTCCTGTCATTTCCTTGTCATTACGCCTGGGGTCTTGACTTAAAACCAGAATTTTGTGCTTGGCTATAGAAGGATTATTTAGCCATACTGGTAAGTCATGACCAGCATAATAACTGCTATTACATGTTAGCAAGCTGTTGTTTATTCCATTTTGAACATAACTGCCAGGTAGTGGATAAATACAGTATTGATTACAATTTAACTTTTGCCGCATATCATCATATATATCCTTAATAGGCTTCTTCGCCAAAACGTCGAAAATACCAGAAGATTTACATAGAATATCAACCACATGGTCTAAGAATTGACCATTCGGACAAAACATATTCGGATTGATTTTCAAAATAGGCATAATCTTCAATTTTTAGTTATTAAACACAAAATTACAACTTTTACTTTATAAATCTTCAATTTAAAAAGATAATTACATTTTTTTAACCTCTATCGAGTTATTCTGAAAGCTGCTAACAGAATCAAAATACAACATAATGCAAACATACGCATAATATTTTAATGTTATACAACTAAGAAAACATGGCATTTCTGGTATAATCAACATTAACTGAGCAGCCATCAAAGGCATGTTCGCCAATATATATCACTGAAGATGGGAGAACTACCCGGCAGGTTTTACCATCCTTGACCACTGACTTACTGAAACAATGATCAAAGATGAAACGCACACCATCAGGCACTTGGTAGACCTCACCAAGCACAGCAGGGCCATTTAACAGGATACGACCATCCGGACTCAGATTGGAACCATCCTCACGAGTATAGCCCCCTTCTCTCAATGCCTGCTCTTTAGTTATAGTAGGCTTCTTTCTGCTTTGGAAGAACTTCTTAAACTTCATATTTTACACCTTTTAGTTTCATTTCCTAGTGCAAAGATACAAAGGATTTTACTTGTTTATTTCTTTTTTACACGTGTTATAGGTTGTTGTGAGTCCTGATCTTTTTGCCGTTTGTAGTACTTTGACAACCTGATATTGAAAGCCAACAATTCGAGTGCTTCAGCTGTTTGTTCGTCGCAGTCTTTCTGGGCTTCTTCGTAAAGAGCCAGAAGTTTATCATCGTCCAGATAGGTGATGTCGTATTTGTCGTAGAGTTCAGGTTTGTATGCTTCGCAAATCAGGGGCATGAGTTCATATAGCATCAGTTCCTCAGCAGGTTTTGCCAAGGGATGGTTAGGTGTACTAGCCAATATCTCTTGCCATGCCTCGGCTGCGTTATAATATAAGGTGCGCATACCAAGACTGACACCACACTGCTCGATGTACTTCAGCGTCAACAACCGGATGGCTTCTACTGGTGGGATGTGAATAAAATCTTGTGGATCGTCTGAGCACCAAGCACAGAGTTCGCCATGTTCATCAATTATTTCCATAACCTAATTCTTTTAAATGTCGTTTGGAATCTTCTGAGCCGTCAAAGCTGATGGCTTGTAAGAATAATTCTTTGGCTTTTATGAGATTCTTAGCCACACCTTCGCCCTTCATAAAGAGTACCCCCAGATTGTTGTAAGCAACTGAGGTAAGGAGGGTATCGCCTCCTGTGTTGATGGCCTGGCGATAGAGTACTGCGGCTTTTGCATCATCGCGTCGCACGCCCAAGCCCCTGCGATACATATAGCCCAGAAAGGTCATCGCCTCGGCATGGCCCTCACTGACAGCCTGCCGAAAACATTGCTGGGCTTGCTCGTAATCATCATCGAAGAGGGCTCTGCGTCCTCTGGCAAAAGCCGATTGATCAGCCATCTCAGCTTCATAGAGCTGCTGAAGTTCGTTGTTCTCTTGATTGTTCATTTTTATCATTTAATTAGAGAATACACGTAATGCAGATATATGAGAGTGCGAGTCCATGTAGTCATCATCAGTCTTACACTCTGAAAGGGGACGATCGAGAATGACATAGCTATCATCCGAGGCATCGAGGCGCAAGGGTGGCAGATCGTTCTCATAGAGTTTTGTAACCTCATCTACCAAACGAGGGGTAGCATATACAAATCCAGTCCAGATACGCTTTTGCACCAGATCGAGCACCTTTACAGGATCGCCAACCTTGAACCGTATCTGATGCTCCAGGCGACCATAAAAGATGCCCACGATGGAACCAGAAGCGAAAAGCCGTTCATCTATCTTCGAGCCATCTGCCAGATAGACACGTTCTGAAAGGCAATCATCATCACCATTCACGCACATCACCCCAAAGGGGATCTCACGGATGATAAAACTGAAGATGGCCTCCTGTTCAAACTCAAAAGGACTCTTTGAGATACGTAGCATCTCGTGCTCTGCCTCCACCAGAGAATGGAAACGGATGCGCTCGTCGTTATACACTTTGTCACCTTCTAAGAGTCTGACAACATTCAGTTCAAAATAACTATTCATCATCACCTAACAATACTTTAAATAAAACCTTGCAGCTCCCTCGTGACCTCTATCGATGGCCTTCTGCCACCACTTCTTAGCGAGTCTTTTGTTCGGTTTTTTACCATAGCCATGAAAGTAATAGTCTCCCAAGGCAAAACAGGCATCAGCATCACCAAGGTCTGCAGCTTTATTCAGCCACATCAGTCCCTTCTCATGATTCTCCTCTATCCAACCTCCGATGTAAAGTTCCCCAAGAGCCTCCATTGCCTTGACATGTCCATGCTCAGCTGCCTCCATGTAGCACTTGGCTGCAGCAGTCCACTCTTCATCCATTTGATACTCATACCCTTTGTCGTAAAGAGCATCGATGTTGATCTGATCTTCTATTTTTGTATCCATTTTGTTATAATATTGGTTTGATGGCAACAAAGGTAAGCATTAAGTAGTTTTAAAATGCATTTATAACACATGTTATTCAGTCATTTTAGTCAAAGTCATTTTAGTCAAAATGGATTTGGAACTCCGTCATTTTGCTCACTATAATAATATATAATTATATATTATTTATAGTGTGTCATTTTTCGATTTTCCAAAATTGATTTTGACTAATGACTAATGACTATTTTGACTAAAATGTTAAAAATGCAATTAGGCTGAAAATTTTTGAGATTTTATTCGTGAACCGCATTCTGAATGTTGTACCTTTGCACCGTCGAAATGAGACAAAACCTTGCGGCCTAACTGGGGCGTAAAATTTTCCTAGTGCACGAGGATATTTTTTCCAGTATAGCAGCAGATGACGGCTCTTTCGCGAGAAAAGTAAATTAATTAACAACTAACCATTAAACAATCAACATTATGGCATTAAAAGTAAAAGCAGTAGAGAGACTTGTGAAGTTTAAGAAGGACGATCCCGGCCAGTATCGCTATGTGATGCAGCCCGAACTCTACACGGCGCTCGCACAAGACAAGGTGATCAAGGAGGCTGCCCTGCGCTCAGGCGTGAGTCGCGGTGTGATGCAGGCCTGCTGGGATGCAGCAGGAGAAGTGATCAAGGCTTGGGCGACGGAAGGTCACTCGGTGGCTCTGCCTGGACTCGGTACCATGCGCTTCGGTCTGCGAGCCAAGAGTGTGGAGAAGGTTGAGGACGTGAAGGCTGGTCTGATTTCAAGTCGCCGCATCATCTTCACTCCCGCCAGCGACCTGAAGGATGAACTGGCAGACACCGCCATCCAGATTACCTGTTTCGACCGAAACGGCGATGAGGTGAAGCGTGTGACCTCGACCGATCCGGGTACTGTGGAGGATAACGAGAATCCTTCGGCAGGTTCAGAGACCGGTGGTGAGAACGGCTCCGGTTCAGGAAGTGATTCTGGTACCGAAGTACACAGTGGCAGTGGTATCATCCCCACTCCAACAGATCCTGAAGACGATCAGCCGGATTAAACTTCAACTTGGGGGCAGTTCAGCCTAAGGGCTGCCCCCAAGTATTGAGAGATTGAGAAAATGAGAGAATAAGGAATTAAAATTGAGAGAGTTATGAGTAAGAAAGAGACAGCTAAGTTTATTGCGCAGATTATTGTATCCATCGCGAGTGCAATCCTGACTGCATTGGGCGCCACGTCCTGTATGGGATACTAACCAAAGAATCCTCGGCTAAGGTCGAGGATTTCTTTATTTCTGAAACGACACACTATCAAAGTTAATATTAGGGACTGTCCGGACGCGCCCTCTCCTGTGAAGGAACGGGGCGTATTTTTATGCCCCTTTGTTCCCTAGGCCCTATAGAGTCTTCGTTGTAATTCAAAATAGTGCTCACGTATATCAGCAACGGACATATTCAATCTTTCCTTGGCATCACGCATGGAGTTAAACTTGATGTTGATAAAGGTCTTCAACTTATCCGAACCAAGCTCCTTAAAGCCGTTGCTGGCATAGTATTCCAGAATCAGATTGTCAAACTCTCGCTGCTCCTTGTTCAAAGCATCTACATACTGTTTCTTCACAAGTTCTACACGCTTTACCCTCTCGATAGGTGTCGAGTTATAGGCAATAAATTCCAGCACGTCGAGCAAGTCACATTTCTGCAGCTTCAGCATATTCCTCAGCAAGTTCAACTTATCTTCTGCAAAACCTGCTTCATCCAGCGTTCTCAACAATTGCTCACGAGTTTCCGGGTTCGACCATTTTTCTCTGAGGTCATCTGCGTCTGAGAAGAATTCTGGTATTCTTCCAAAGAGTTTCTTAACATATTCGTCAAGACTGATAAACTCGTCACCAAAGAATATCTTCTGCTCCCAATTGGTTTCAAGAGACAGTCTTCTACCATCAGACAACTTGATATCTACTGTATTGGTTTTCGGACCTTCACAGGTACAAGGTAAATGACCACAAATAGGACAAGGGTCAGGTTGTGGTGGGAAAAGATCATCCTTGACACTATGGGAGCCTTCCTCTTCCTCGTCAAATTTCCTTTTATTACACGTACAAGGCCAATTACCGCATTCTGGGCAATATTGGTCACCATCCCAATCAGGATCCTTGAACATCTCACTTGCACCTACAAAGTCATAGATCGTGAAATAATACTTCCCATCAAACAAGCGTGTACCACGGCCTATAATCTGCTTAAACTCCACGATGTTCTGAACAGGTCGCATCAATACGATATTTCGCACATTGCGGGCATCCACACCAGTACTCAACTTATAAGATGTAGTCAGAATAGTTGGCAACAACTTTTCGTTGTCCTGGAAGGTTCTTAATGTCGCCTCTCCCACTTCGCCATCATCAGCCGTCACTCTTTCACAATAGTTGTTGGCAGGGCGCCGCTTATGCTTGTTCACCATATCACGCACTATCATGGCATGCTTCTGGGTAGCGCAGAAGATGATGCTCTTTTCGTCAGGATCAATCTTGTTCAGGAACTCTTGTACGCGATGTTCGTCACGTTCTTTAATCTGGATCCTGCCATTATAGAAATCTGACTCAGAATAAATCTTTTCATAGTCTATATCTCCACTCCTCACGATATCGCCTACCCGATACTGATAGTCATCGATGTTACTCGTAGAAACTTCCACACGGAATGGAACAAGGAAGCCATCCTCAATGCCTTGTTTAAGAGAGTATGTATAGACTGGATCACCAAAATAGGCGTATGTATTGACATTAACCTTTCTTCTGGGTGTAGCAGTCATACCCAGCTGATAAGCAGAATCAAAATATTCCATCAGCTTTCGCCATTCGCTTTCATCATTCGCTCCACCTCTATGACACTCATCAATAATGATAAAGTCGAAGAAATTGCGCTCATATTGCATGTAATATGGCTGATCTGTTGAACCTTCTGGTAATGCGATGCCTTGCTCTTCTGCCTTTTGTGCATTAGGCGAAGTCATCATCGTCTGGAAGATAGTGAAGTAAAGATTGCGGGCTGTAGGAACCTTATAGTTGTTCTTCTTCAATTCCTTGGGCGTCACGCGACACATCGCATCTTCAGGGAACTGATCGAAGTCGTTGATGGCCTGATTAGCCAAAATGTTTCTATCCGAAATAAACAGGATTCTAGGCGCACGATCTACACCCTTAGTACACCATTTTGTCTGTGTCAGTTTCCAGCAGATCTGGAAAGCCGTATAAGTCTTTCCTGTTCCTGTTGCCATCGTCAGCAAGATGCGATTGCGTTGCTTGGCCACAGCCTCCAGTACATTCTTGATGGCTATCTCCTGATAGTAGCGAGGTTGGCGGCCACCACTACGATTCAAAGCGCAGAGATTGAACTTGTCGCGCCAAGGGTTCTCTTCTGGGAAGGTCATCTGCCACAAGTCCTGTGGCGTTGGGAATTTGTCTATATCATACTCTTTGCTGGGGATGATATATTCTCCCTTGCTATCCTTGACACCCATGTCGATGAACCATATCTCATTGCCATTGGTGCTATAGGTATAGCGAATCTTCAAAGCATCGGCATAGAGTTTGGCTTGCCCTACACCCTCAGACACGTCTTTCTCGTCACTCTTGGCCTCAATCACGGCCAGTTTCATACCCTTGTATTCCAGGATATAGTCAGCCTTCTTAGGGTTCTTGTTACCAGAAGCCGTGAGTCGTCCAGGCGCAATATAAGCGCTCTGTTCCACCAGAATATTACTTCCTGGCACAATCCCCCATCCAGCATCCCTTAGCTTGGGGTCAATCTTGTTAAATCGTGTCTGCGCTTCGTTCATATCCTTATTGATTATTAGTAACCGCATAGTGCATCATGTTCTGAACCGTCTTGTAGAACATCATCGTGATGCCCTGTTCATCCCATTTTTCCGACGGAATTTGAATTTTTCGAATTGCTTCGGACAAATGGACTTCACCGCTCTCATCAATTTGCTTCAGATGGTAATTAATGGTAGATACATCAACAGCAAACACCTGCCTTGTAGTACCAGAGCCAAGTTGTGCCATCTCCTCTATCTCCACCATGTGTTCCTTCAGGTCCAGCCCTTTCTCCTGTTGCAGGAATATGGCCATTTTATCCATCAGCCGTTCGAAGTTCCAGTACTTCTGATAGCCCATGAGCCGTGCCAGTTTGCGTGAGTTCCACCACTCACGTCCCTCAGCATCCGTCTCCTTGATGGTCTCAAAGGGCGATTGCATCTCCTCGGGGGAGAACATTTCCATCTCGTTATTCTTATCTGACATACTTATTCAAATACTTGTCGTAATATGGCTTGTTTCAATGCGTCGCACTCCTGAGAAATCTTGTCGTAATTCTCTTGGAGTTTATCAACCTTGGATTTGAGGGAGTCGAGAGTGGCAACGATGGATTGCTGAATGGAGAGAGGGGGGAGAAATATACTACAAGCTCTTAATTTTGTAAGACTTGTTCTAACACGACCAGACCCTGTTACATTTTCATATACTTCATTTCTGAAATATGGAGAATTAATGGAATGTAAAATGAATCGTGTCTCCATTCCCTTTTTTAGTTTTATCTTTACTGCATCAGATGATAATACAAATTTAGGCTCATGAGATGGACACAAAATAGCCCTTCCTGCAGGCATCATCTTTGCAATAACAATATCATTCGGCTCAACTTCACTTCTACTGATATCCTTAAGATGTTCAAATGTTGTATATTTGGTATTTTCTTCACGCCAACCATCCTCACCTATATTGCTAAGCTGGATTATACGAACTTCTTTTTGGGTAGTATAATGCTCTTTCTTCAAATTACTACCAAATGGTCCATCTGCCGAATCCTCAGCTATATCTCCCAATTTCTTCTCTTCCCACCCTTCTTTTGGTTCAAGCATTTTTTTGAGTGATGCTTGGAAGAGGGCTTTGGCTTCATTGAGTCTTTTTTCTGCATTAGCCTTCATCGCATCTATCTTTGCAAAAGCAGAGTCAAGATAATCAACGATGGATTGCTGCTCATTTATATCTTCAGTAACTTTGACAACTCTCTCCCCGTAATCCCTAAAATAAATATGAGGAATGGCTGCACCTTGTTTATATTTACTCAAATCCAGGCTTTGTAAGCAATATCCAATATAGTTGATATTAAAACCATCTTTTGGAAGGATATACTGCATTGTTCCTATTACAGAGCTTTTTGCAGGCATAAACGTAACTCGACCAATACCAGAACCGTCTTTTACGATGGCAATATAATTAGCTTCCTGATGGTATGTATCAATGTGGCTTATTATTCCACTTGCGCCATATACTGGATACAAGCCATTCTTACCCTCAACATCCTTTTGTTTGAGATTCGAAGATCCTTTGTCACAAATATCTTTTATTCGTAACTCTTTCATGCCTCGTCCTCCTCAGATTGTTCTTCATTTCTATATTTATCGACGAGGTCCTCCAATTTGGCATACAGTTCTCTGACCACTTTTCTCAAACGGTTTTGTTCCTCTCCACTTGAATTGATAAACTTTTTTTCGACTTCTTCTATCTGCTCCTCCAACTCGTCAAATACTTGCTTATCTTCTGCTGTCATACGATGTTGAGCGATGTAATCAATGCTGTCCTCATCATCCTCGTCATACTCATCATCCTCAGAAAACAGATCTCCAAAAAGATTGTCGAATTCTTCTTCTGACCATAGAATCGAACCCAATTCTTCCATGAGTTCTCCAGATTCTTCTTCCAGTTTTATCAGCGACCTGTAGATTTCTTCTGGTGTGCGCTCGTCAACCTCCTCAACCTTGTTGGGGTTCTTCACGCTGAGGTCGCATGTATCATCGAGGGTGCTGACATCAAGCGTCCACGAATGTTCACTCTCCGCCTTAGTCTTCTGCAAAGTAAGAAATTCCTCCATATCAGCCTCAGTCAGTGGCTGCGTCTTGGTAAAGTGCTTATCCACCTGATAATACCAAATCTTCTGCGTTGGCTCGCCTTTGGTGAAGAACAACACAACGGTTTTCACACCAGCACCCGTGAACACACCTGATGGCAGGTCGAGGATCGTATGAAGATTACAGTTTTCCAGAAGCATCTTACGGATGGCAGTTGCATCGCCATTACTTAGGAAAGTATTCTTGATGACTATACCGGCACGACCTCCAGCCTTCAGCATCTTGATAAAGTGCTGCATAAACATATAGGCTGTCTCGGAAGTGCGAATCTCAAAGTTCTGCAACACCTCGCCTCGCTCATTGCCACCAAAGGGGGGATTGGCAAGAATCACATTCTTACGGTCGCTCTCCTGAATCTGACTGAGGTTCATAGCCAGCGTGTTTCCATGCGTGATGTTAGGTGCTGATACACCATGAAATATCATGTTCATCGTGGCGATGATATAGGGCAGACCTTTCTTCTCCTTGCCATAGAAGGTAGATTTCTGCAAAATCTCATGGTCTTTTACGCTCTTGATCTTATCCTTCATATAGAGGAAAGCCTCACAGAGGAATCCTGCCGAACCACAAGCAGGGTCATAAACCGTTTCACCAATCTTGGGATCAACCACCTTGATGATGCTGCGAATCAATGGACGTGGGGTGTAATACTCACCACCATTACGGCCTGCATTACCCATGCGCTGGATGTTACTCTCATAAAGCACAGTCATCTCGTGCTTATCCTCAGCACTCTGGAAGTGGAGCTCATCAATCATGTTGATAATCTCACGCATATTGAATCCAGAGCGGATCTTGTTGTGCAACTCACCAAAGATCTCGCCTATCTTGTATTCAAGGCTATCCGTTTGAGTAGCCGTATTCTGGAAGTCCTTGAGGTAAGGGAAGAGTTTCTGGTCAACAAACTCCACAAGGTCGTCGCCACTCATGGCGTTGACGGTATCGAGTACCATCTTGCCCGTCTGAGGATCCCGCTTCTTCGGTGTTGCCCACTGACTCCAACGATAGAAACCTGATACCAGTCGCTTGTAGGTCTTGCCATCAAGTTCTGCTTCCTCCTCGCGTTCCGTTTCTAAGTCATCGAGGTATTTCAGGAACAGCATCCATGATTTCTGCTCCAGATAGTCTAACTCACTACCACAACCCTGCTCCTTCCACAGAATTTGGTCTATTGCTTTGAATGTATTTTCGTATTTCATAAATTATCTACTAGTGTTGCCTTTGTGGCTTTTAGTTTCTAATCTGCAAAGATAGTGGATTTTATCCACTCTAACAAACTTTTAGACTAAAAAAGGCAAAAAAGTTT
>Ga0256405_10002882_pt1 | contig 37378 bp, 50 predicted proteins | sample RumenRJG_02DNA_FD_189096 | JGI IMG/M metagenome (GOLD analysis project Ga0256405, IMG submission 189096) | Bovine rumen microbial communities from Lethbridge, Alberta, Canada - RJG_02 | ecosystem: Host-associated > Mammals > Digestive system > Stomach > Rumen | place: Canada: Alberta...
TGTTATACTGATTAACTTATCGATATTTTCTGGAGTATTATTTACATCCTCTAAGCTTTCTACAAGAATAAGTACACCCCTATCAATAGAACCATATGATGCTTTGGTTAAATCTAATAAGTATTTCCTAAATTCAGGATCTCCGTATTTCTTATTATTGGCGTACTCATTTAAATTTACGATAGATTGTTTATCCATAAAATCACTCCTCATTATTAGTAAGCATAGTTTCTAAAGAATTGAATACCTCATCTAAAGAAACAGAAACATTAGTCATATGGATAGATATTTTTAATAGTTTCTCGATATTTTCTGGGTGTTTATCTATATCCAATTCTAGACTTTCTACAAGAGTGACTATGTCTCTATTAACTAATTCATATGTGTCTTTGGCCATTTCTAATAGGTATTTCCTAGATTCAGGATCTCCATATTTTTTTATTCTTGATATACTATCCAATTTAACTCTGATTTTTTGATTATTCATTATACCCTCTCCTTTAGTCTTTATCAAGGTATCCTTCATGAAGAATGGTATCCTTATGGTCTTTATAGTACTGGTAGATATATTCCAAAGTTTCTTCTTTTAAGCCTAATGCATACTTATTGATATCATCATTAAACAGGTTAATGGAATCATTGTAGAATGAACTACTAATGATCTCTAATACAGGTTGTTTTCTCTGACGGAACTTTTTGATGTATTGGATTTCTCTAACCTTCTTTTTAACAAGATAAGTCAGACATTCAATCGAATTATTATACGGATTATCATCCACATATTCTTTGTAGTATTCATCCAGATTTCGTGTAAACAGGTACAGAGTATCTGGAGCAAACAATGCTGCCGCTGCAAACATTTCTTTAGGAACTAAAATAAATGGGTCCGTTTTATTAATATATGGATTCAATTTTAATACCTCTAAATGTTCTTCTTTTGGTTCATCTCTTACAATAAGTCTGAACCCTTTCAAAGCTTCCTTGCCGATCTGTTCGAGAATAAGACCTTCCATAAAACCTTTTGCTACCATAATAAACACTCTCCTTTTTTATTTTACCATTCAACTTTAGCGACGTATTTACTATTACCTTTACTGAAATCGTAGTCATTTACTACTTCAATCTTGAAGTTCTTACCTTTTATGATATCGATAAGCCAATCAAAATCTGGATCTATATCATGGTTATTGATATCAATAGCATACTCTATATTGTGATATCCATTTTTTAAAGCTCTTGCTATGTTATCTGCTATACTATCAAGTATAGTCTGTTTAGACATTTCAATGGAATCCAGAGTCTGTTTTCCTTCCTTGGAATTGGGATCCAATATCGCTTTGTATATACAAGGCTCATTAGTCTTGATAAGAGTAATACCTTTATCAATCAGATAACTTGAGGCATAAGCGTACTCATTTTCAGCTACATATATTTCGGCATATTTCTTGAAATTGAATAGTGAGCAATAGATTGTATTCAATGCTCGATCCATCATTTTTCTATTGTTTAGTTCGTTCGTCTCCTTTCTGATGGTGTTTGCGTTAAGATTAAACTTCAACATAATTAACCCTCTCCTTTTCTTTTTAAAAAATACTAGATGAAATTCTCATATAAGAGTATTACACACTCTTATTCACTTCTATAATATATAACCAAAAATAGGTTTAAAAAAGAAAAAAAGAATGACACTATGATGCGCCAGCTCTTATTGTCATTCTTTTTTTGTTTTAGAACTCTACGCTCAGGCAGAAGTGCTCTTTGATGTCGATCAAATTAATGACCGATTTATTAGCAGTAATCGTGTTGCAAATGATTTCATATAACCGCTGTAACTCTTTTGAATCTCCATGTATAACCAGATCATGGCCTGGTTTCATCGAATGAACAGTAATATTTGCATAATCAATTTCCACGAGATTAGATACTACTACGGCTTTGTTGCTGATAAAAGTATACATTTGAACTCCTCCTAAATATGATATAAGGGTCATTGTTTTACGTAAACTCACTCTTTGGTCTACAACCTTATTATCACTATTATAATATATAATCAAAAATAAACACTTTTACACCAATTTCGACAAAGTAGTAATCTAAAAAGAAAAAAGGTGATTTTATGAATAATGATATAAATGGATCTACTACTATTAATCAGTGGAAATATATCACTCCTGTACAAGATCCTAGTATTATATCTTCTTTTACAAGTAAGAATAATATTCATCTTCCAGATAGTGCATTAAAATTCATTATTTCTCATAATGGTGGTAGACCAGTAAAGAATAGATTTGATACTAATAGAGTTAAGGGTAATCAGTTTGATGGTCTATTCTCTTATAATAGAAACGACTCCGATAATATCTTCAATATTTATACTGGAGAGTTTAAGAGAGAGTTACAAAAGAGAAATCTTTATCCATTAGGAATGACTCCTAATGGAGATACGATTTGTTTGAAGATTAGTAGAATAGTATTATTTAGAAATGAAACTCATACTATAGAGCTTATAAGCGATAGTTTTAATGGGTTTATAAATAAATTGTATTGAGATAGGAAGAGTATAACTTATTTAAGATATTTTACATTTTCATAAAGGAGGTGAATACGCAGAATGCATATTGATTGTAATGATTTACCCAATCAGTATTCTATAAATATCATCTCTAATCAATCCGAACCTCTTTTCCTTAAACCTGATGGTGTAAGAACTCGTTATCCTATTGGGTGGAATGGTTATGGACGTTATGTACCTGGTACACTCAGGGTAACTTATAATAATCTACCTTGTAATATTACAGAAGAACCTAATGGTGTATTCTTTAACTTTTCTATTCCCCCTGAATCTTCTTCTCTTTATACAGATTATACTGTATCTTATGTAGTAAGACCTGTAGATTATGCATTCTCTACTGGTTCTATAGAAGGAGGTTATCCTGGAGAAGAATACTTTCTATTTCCTAACTGGAATAATGCTACAGGAGAAGGAGATGCTTTTTGGATAGGAAAGTACCAAGCTTCTAATAATGGTTCTAATATTCCCCAATCTAAACCATTCTCCAATCTTTGGAATTCTATTACTATAGCTAACGCTATTAATTATAGTAAATCTAAAGGTAAAGGATTTGGTATAGTACGTAATCGTCAATGGGTATCAATTGCTCAATGGACTGACCATCACTCTATTCATATTACTGGAAATCGTTTTGGTAAACAAATAGATAATCTGGATGGTGAATATACTACACTTGATAGTTGCGGTGGAGGATATATAGGAAAAGACACTTACTATTTCGTAACTGGTAATACTGTCCCAGATAACTGGAACCATAATGGTAAATCCACAGGTATCCATAATATGGTTGGCAATATCTGGGAATGGAATAGTGGTTTAGAAAATAAGGCTTGGGAAATTTATATATTCGACGATACTAATACTAATCTTATAGATAGTGGTGTTAGTACCTCTAATAGTGCTAATAATCCTATAATCGATATAGTAAACACCTCACCTGATATATTTAATGAAGGTATTACTAATTCAGCATCTACTGATGGATATATACCGTCTAATTTAGATGGTGCTTATATGTGGAATAATGCTGGTAAGATGAATGTATCTATGAGAGGTGCTAGTATGGATGATGGATTAAGATGTGGTATATGGGCACTTAGTGTTGCTGTACCAAGAATTCTACCTAACTGGACTGTTGGATTTAGACTCTCCAGAGATATAGTAGATTTAGAGTTTTGATAAAAAGTATACTAGGATTGCTACTAGCAATCCTAGTATATTCAATAGGAGGGATACTTAATGAAGATAAATTATGATAATTTTTCTCGTTATGCCACAGATACTGTAATAAATCAATCTGAACCATTATTCTTAAAACCAGATGGTAATAGAAAGAGATATTGTATAGGTTGGAATGGTGTAGGACGTTATGTGCCTGGTAGTCTTACTGTAACGTATAAGAATACTCCTGTAAATGTTACAGAAGAGGATAATGGTATATTCTTCAATTTCGATACTGCTCCTAGTGCTAGTGATAGTATAGATGATTTCGAGATTACTTATGTAGTAAGACCATTAGACTATGCATTTAGTGTAGGTGATGAATTGGGTGGTTATGAAGGAGAAGAGTACTTCTTATTTCCTAACTGGAATAATGCCTTAGGAGAAGGAGATGGGTTTTGGATAGGTAAATGGGGTGCTAGTAATAATGGAAATAATATACCCCAGAGTAAATCTGGGGTTAATTTTTGGTGTAATATTACAAGAGATAGTGCTATTAGCGTAAGTAGATCCAAAGGTAAAGGATTTAATATAGTTACTAACCGAGAATGGGTTAGTATTGCTAGATGGTGTGAGCATCACGAAATACATGTTAAGGGTAATATTTATGGCCAACAGACTAACAATTTAGACGGTGATTATACTACTTTGGCTCAGGCTGGTGGAGGATATAATGCTAGTAGTGGTTACCACTTTGTAACTGGAACAACATTCCCAGATACATGGAATCATAATGGTAAATCCGATGGTATTCATAATATGGTAGGTAATGTATGGGAATTTATTGATGGATTAGAGAATAGAGGAGGTGAAATATGGATATATGATGAGAATGGAAATTATGTAGATAGTGGAGTTAGTGTAAGTAGTAGTGGTAATGGGAATATAGTTGATATAGTAAATACCAGCGAAGAGTTATTAAATGAAGGTATAGCTAATACAGTATCGACTAATGGATTTGTGCCGAATAATCTAGATGAAGACTATGCTTGGTATACTAATAACCAAACAAATGTTCTTTTTCGCGGTGGTAGTTCGATCGATGGCCTTCAGTGCGGCCTTTGGGCGTTCGGTGTGGATAGTGCTCTGTCGTACTCGGATTGGATTGGCGGTTTCCGGCTCGCGCGTAAAATTTGACATTTTCGCGAAGCGAAAATGCTGGGACGAAATCGCAAGAGCGCCAGCGAGCAGCGTCGAGCGGGCGCAGTGTTGATTTCGTCCAAAATTATTGCGCACTAGACTGTGGGTCGCAAGTAGACTTAATACAAGATTAATATCACGCGACGCTGCGTTTAGCAGCGTCGCCATGCGTTCTATATTTTTAACCCCCAAAATAATATTTTACATACCGTATAACATACCAGTGTAGTGAAATATACCAAGTGCTACATATTTGTATTATGAAAGGGGATAGTTTTTTGTTTAACAACTTTTATGGAGATCCTTATTATTACAATTATTATTTTAATCAAGGGGTGATAAATTATTCTTATCCGTTAACAATGGAGATTGTAGTAAATCCTTATTCTTATCCACAGTATTCTGCAGCTTATCAACAACCGCCTGTAGGTTACCAACCGCAACAAATACCACAACCTCAACCTCCACAGGTACAGCAGCAACCACCTGCACCACAACAATTACCTTATCAATTTCCATATACTCCAAATAATGATATAGTAAATCAGTCAGTTTATAATGGAGTACAACCTGTTCCACCTAGTCCTAGGGATATAGGAAATCAACGACCTTATGTAGCAAATACTGGACAAAATATTATGAATGGTGCTTATGGTGATGAAAGATATCAAGATTATGAAAATCTTAAACAGTTAGAAGAAGCATATCAAAAATCTATCTGTAGTACACCTGAGAATGAATTAGCAAATGCTAATACACGACATGTAGATAGAATAAGACCTCAAGATAGAATCAAATTCTTTTATATTCGTGATGTAAAAATCTTATGTATTATCCAAAGATTCTGGACTTATTTGATACCTTGTATGAAGCATGCTAATAAGTTTACTAGAAATATAATGGACCCACTTTTATTTGGTGCTTTAGATAGATTAGTAATTCAAGTCATAAAAGCTAATGAAGAAGAAAAACTTACAAAAGCAATTCAATCATGGCATAACTGTTTATATACTCTTATTCATATTGAAACTCTTATTATGACTATATTTGATACTAACTGCATTGATAAAAAAGATAAGAAAGAAACTATAGCTCATTTCTTATTCCAGATACATGCAGATTTATTACACATCATTGCTACTAAAGAAGAAATATTAGTTAAGAAAAACGGGATATCAATGGATCCTAATAAATTAATTAAACAGGAAACTCCTATTAATAATATTTCAGATGAAAACAGAGCTAAAGTTCAGCTATTAGAAATCGCTTATATAAAACAAGAATGGGCTGAAAAACACCGCGAAGAAATTATTGATAAGTATATGAATGGTACTAATTAATAATTCTAAGAGATATATTTATCTCTTTTACGCGGTGGTAGTTCGAACAATGGCCTTCAGTGCGGCCTTTGGACGTTCAATGTGAATAATGCTCTGTCGAACTCGAATTGGAATAACGGTTTCCGGCTCGCGCGTTTATAGAAATGGAGGCTACCGGTTTATCCGGTAATGGTTCAGAGGATAGCTCTGGCCATGAGTCTCCTGCGCTACGGCGCAGGACCGCTTCCAGAATTTTTAAACTTTTTGTTTTTGAAAGAAGGTTTATTTCTTGTACCCTTATCGTAAAATAATAGATGTAGATTATGCATCTATGGTTAATTTTGAAAATCTTTATCATTGCTATAATTTAGTGAAAACTAGCAATCCTAACTCTAGAGATTGCTACGAGTTTACTATAAATCTATTTCCTAATCTATATCAGCTCTTAAATGAATTACTTACATTTACTTACCGACCATTACCTCCAATAGAGAAAGAAATATTTGATATTAAATATCGCATCATTTCTGCTCCTAGATTTAGAGATAGAATTGTACAAAGATTGTTAGCAATATACATACAAGATGATGTAAATAATAAACTTTTATTACCAAATACTTATGCTTGTATAAAAGGCCGTGGTACTTTTAGAGCACTTAATCATGGTATTTACATAATAAAGAATTGTGATTTCGTATTAAACTGTGATATACATCATTACTTCAATTCTATACGTACTGATATATTATTAAAAATCTTGGCTAGTATTATAAAAGATCCTGACGTGTTTTGGTTAGCATCTAAATTTGTTTCTAATACTCCTAATTCTATTATAATAGGATCAGTCACTTCTCAGCTTTATGCCAATATATATTTACACACTTTAGATAATTTTATAGTGAATGATTTGAAAACTCCTAATTATGTGAGATATATGGATGATTTTATAATTGGATTAAACGATTATAATAAGGCGTGTAGCCTTATTACCATTTTAACCGATTTCTTATTTACTAATCTTAGACTTACTTTAAAACCTACTACTAATGTAGTAAATACCAATATATTTCCTTATGAATTCCTTGGATATACGATATATAAAAATGGGTCTACTTATATAAGAAATTCGATAATAAATAATCTTATAAAAGAGATAATATTTTACAAATATCATGGATATTCATATGAAGAATTGTTTAAAAATAGGTTACTATATATACTTAATGCTTTATATTTTATAAAAGACTTTAATGCTTATAACTATATAGTATATTTACTTTACTATTATAATATACAATCACCTTTATTAAACAGACCTACTAAAGAAGAGATTGATTTTGATGCAGACTTTGGTTTATATATGAAATCATTCTTCAAAAAATACATGTAGAGAGGGTACAACCTCTCTACATAATCATTTCAGTTTTTCCATAAATGCTAAATCCATTCTTCTTATACGATCATATATTCTCATACGAGGATAAGGTAATGGGGTTTCATTGTCTTTCATACATGCTTCTGCATATCTACCCCATTCTCTATTATTCTCACAACTTCTTTCTATAGTAATCTTAATATCAGTATCAGATCTTTTAGCTTCTATATCAGTTATTACACCATCTTTATATTCCATTCCTACATAATATCTAGTTCCTATAAGACTTTCTATAGCATTATACTTTCTTAATTTATCATCCTTTTCTGGATCAAAAAACTCATCTCTTTCTACACAAAAGTCTTTTAATCCTTTAGCTGTAAAACTCTGCTCTACTCCTATCATGGTATCCTCTCCTTATACTGTGTATAGTACATTTGTGTCGAGCTATATGTATTATCTTATAATCCCAAACACATTTTAATAATATAATATAGAGGAGGAAAAAGTTATGCAGTATGGATTAGATTTATCAGAGCATAATGACAAAGCTATTTATGATAATCATTTTTGGGAAGCATTGAAAGAATCCCAATATACGGATTTTATTATTCTCCGTATGGGATATGGAGTTAGTGCTACTATGGATGAGACTTTCTTATATGCTTACAATAAAGCAAAGAAGATTGGCATTCCAGTTATTAGTGCATATTGGTTTATATACTCTATGAATGAAGATGAGGCTAAAATCGAAGCACAACATGCTATAGATATAATCAATAATCTTGGTTTAGAAGTACAACATATCTGGGCTGATATTGAAGATAATAAGAAATGGCAGAAGTACGGTTTTGATTACTCTGCTGGTAATATTACCGATATTGCTAAAGCATGGGTAGATACATTTAAGAAGAATAATCTGAAAACTGGTATATATGCCAACTATGGATATTTCAATGATTATATTGATTGGGAATTCTTAAATGTACCTATTTGGGTAGCCCATTATGTAGATGATACTCCTCTTAAAGGATATCTCTGGCAACAGGGTGATGATATGTATATAGGAGATTATGGTCCATTTGATTATAACGTTAAATTCTAAAATATAATGAGGGAAGATTAATTTCTTCCCTCTATATCTTATATATTATTGGAGGTGTAACACTATGAATGATGCTTTATCTAGATCTATTTATAATAGAGTATGGGTATATTCATCTACTGAAGCAGATTTATTAAAGAAGATGGGTAAAGGGCAGACTAGTACCAAGATATCTCTTGGTAAAGTAGTTAATGTTGCTGGTAAGATGAAACAGTATACTTCTATCGTTACTTCTATGGATAATGTAAAATATGCAGACTCTATTAAAGTTATGGAAGGAGATATACGTACAGTACACTATACTCCTCCTAAAACTATGTAAGGTTATATACTATAATATTGTAGTATCTGATATATTTAAAAGGAGAGAAATATTATGCGCAAAAGAAAAGTAAATGGTAAAAAAGCTGTGAAACTAGTAATGAAGATCTTTAGAGATAAATTCGTAGATTATCATACTAAATTTGTTAATAAGCATTTTACTAATCTCACAGAGAGTATTAAAGACTTTTGTTTCGAGTTTTATTTGAGTAATAATTTTGGATATCCTATATATGACAAAGTACTAGAAACTGTCGCTATTTACAACTTTGTAGGTACTGGGTTTATGGTAGAATATGAAAACCATATTATTAAAGTTTACTCATTTAATATATAATGAGTATTTAAACGAATGAGGTGAAATTTAATGCTAACAATAGCAGAAAAGCGCTTTGATCTCTGCCCTCATTGTGGTAAGAAAATGGTATATATGATATATACCTCTACTATTGGTATACCAGATGATGTAGGTGGAAGATTTTTAAAACGTGAAAGCTTCGAAGACAGACAAATAACTGCATATTGTACTAATTGTGATAAGTCTTTTGAAATGGTATCTAGCATACTAGGTATTACTACAAAAGAGTTTGACGAATATAAACAATATGTAAAAGAGAGAGATACAAAATTAGATGATAATCCCATAGGGAGATTAATGAAATAATACAATTCTTAAGGAGAGAGATTATGAGCACCTGTTTTGATAATATCCTAAAGTTTCCGTACTTTCTTTACAATACTTTATCAGTACCAATAACTGATCGTACCATGTTTATTGGTAATAAAGAAGAAGTTGGCCATGTAAAGAATATAATCAGACTTATTATGGAAGACGTTGCTATTGATGAAAATGACTTTGCTATGAGAAAGTTTGTAGTAAAGAATAGAAAGACTCAACCTGATATAGTAACCTCCAATATTTATGTAGTTAGAGGGGTTCAATTCCCTCTTACTTATCATAACTGCCGTAACTATCTTATCAATTTTTTTAATCCGAATACACTTGTAGGGGACTATATTATATTCGATTCTTTAGTTGATAGTTTTACTACACAATTTGATGAGAATCTTAATATTGAAAAGATAGCTTATACTACAGATTTTTCTGTAAATCATAATACTGGAGTATTACCTCCACTATTTGCTACTATAATGAAGATGGAATCTTTAGAAGAATTTTATTGTAATATGGCTATGGGATTAGATCCTCATTTTACAGAAGACTTCTTACGTCATAGTGGTATAAAGAAGACTTATCTTTTTGATTACTTTTGCTATGCTAGTATACATATCTACATGTATTACACTTCTAATGTAGAATTAACTAAGAATCAATTAATTTCTCTTTATGGTCCTTTAGTATTGAAAGCTTGTGATAAAGAAACAGCATTTAGAAATAAAGATAAGTATATAAGAAGTATGAAATGTCGTTACGAACTCACAGAATTCTTATTGGGTAATGAAGAGCTAAACTCTATTAGACCAGATTATTATGCTTACCCGATTTTTATTTTAAAACAGAAAGAACTCATTAATAAGTATCTTAAGTAATGTATTTTATATAAAGGAGGAAATTCTTTTGGGTACGATTAGTTCATTTACTGGTAAATACTCTTTTCTTTCTATGGAGTATGGTTGCGAAATCAAAATGTTTGATGCAACTTTTAATTCTGCCGCTTCTTTATTCTACTCATTTAAAACTGATGATATTAAATCTCGTCGTAAATACGCCAGATTATCTCCCAATAAAGCCAGATCTAAAGCATCTCTTGTGCAATCTGACGACTTTGATGATAATAAATATAATTATCTCAAAGAAGTAGTGCATGAGAAATTTAAGCAGAATCCAGAATTGGCTAAATTACTTATAGATACTTATCCTGAAAAACTAGTTAATAATATTACCTATTATGATACTTGGATGGGAATCCAATATGGTAAAGGTAATAATGCTTTAGGCAAAGCATTAATGGAAGAACGTAATGATCTTATGAAATCTGATAAATAGAAATATACTATAAATATGAAAGAGAGTTTAATACTCTCTTTCATAAATTTTTAGGAGGATTTGTATGTCGTCATCTAGATATGCTTTAGAAGTATATAAAAGAACTACTAAATTTTTAGAAGATTTTGCTAATAAACGCATATATACTAAGTACTATGTTAAATGGGCAGATTTAGGAGCAGGTCTTTTATCACCTCAAGAAAAGTTTAAGATAATAAATGATATCAATAAACGATATAGATACTTTTTAGAAGTTAATAATGAAGGCCCTGAATTCTTTACTGTACAAATTACTGATATGAGTAAGTCTATAGAAGGACTTAAATATGAATTGGTATATAAGATAGTAAAGAATATTTTTAATATCGTAAAATACCGTAATGATAATGAACGTATAGAATTAGAATGGACCGATATTGTAGACTTCCCAGTACCTATGTCTATTATAGAAATCGTAGTAAAAGGTATGAAAAAATATGGTATAAAAGTAGTATTTTATTCTAATGATTCTATACATTTTATCAATAACTCTGAGATTACTAAGAATCAGTTAATGGAACTTAAAGATACTGGCGAAGAGAATAATTATGTAATCCCCGAACCTAATAATACTTTAGTATTAGAAAGTAAAGATGATAAGGAACAAGCAAAAGAAGAACCTGAGATTAAGTTAAGACCAGATGGTGTAGCTGAGACTATTGTAAAGATTACGAGGTGATGATATTTATGAATACAAGATCAAGATTGGTAAGTAAGTTAATAAAACAAAGATATCGCTATTTCGCTTACAGACTTGCAACTAATACTAAAACACAAAATTATACTACTTGGTTGAGAAATAGTTTACTTAGTATAAGATGCCCTATTATACATCGCAAATCATGGTTTAAATCAATGAATAAGAAAAGAAAAGTTAGAGTACAGATAGTAACACCTACTGGTAGTATTATAAAAGAAGTGGAAGGTCTTTGGTTAAAAGGAGTTGAAGCTAATTATGAATACCCGGGAAAGAATGAAAGCAAAATCTAGAAAATTAGGAACTGAATCCATAATTTTATTTGATGGTACAGGTATATTTTCAACTAATAAAACTGTAATATCTTATCCAGAAAGTTCTACCCCAGAGTTATGGAAGAAGTATCCTATTATAAATTATCCTAATAAACCTAAGAGGTGATAATGTGAGATTAGCTAGATTATATCTCAAGAATTACGCCAATATCTTCAATGCCTTAAATCGTACTGAGATTAATATAGACTTCTCAAGATGTAAGAATAAAGTATTAGCTATAAAATCGGAGAATGGTTCTGGTAAGTCTTCCATTATAAATGAATTACAACCATTCTTTTCTGATCCTAATGTATGGATGCCAGATGTAGATGTGATTAAGATAATAGACTACTTCTTAAATGATGGTACTAATCTTTCAATCACTTATCATGGATATAAAGCGGTTAATACTAAACCTAAACAGTCAAGATGCTTTATTAAACGTATATATCCTGATGGAAGAATAGTAGAGTTGAATCCTAATGGTAATATGACTTCTGGTAGAGATATTATATTTAGCCTATTGGATGTATCTAATGATTATATGGAGTTATCTCAAATATCTGCTGTATCTAGAGGCATAGGAGCAATGAAACCAGGAGAGAGAAAGAGATTTCTCTCTTCTATTATTAGTGCTATAACTCCTTATATGAAAATGTATAAGCTTATTCAAACTAAGCATAGTACACTTAGGTCTATGATACAGACTATCAATGGAAAGATATCCCAATTAGGAAATATAGAGCTTATTCAATCTACTATGCTAAAGAATCAAGAAGAGTTGAATACTTTATTATCCCAAAAAGACCAACTAAAGTCTCAAATCTCTTCTATATCTACTAAGATAGATATACTAAAACAGAATGGTCATCCACAAGAATTATTCAATTCTCTATTAGCAGAGCAATACAAACTGAATGAATCTCTCAAATCTATTCCTTTAGAAGTATTAAACTTTTCTAATACTGAATTGATAAGATTGGAGAAAGAGTCTAGTAAGTTGGAGATTAAGATTGAAAATATGCAATCCACTTTAGATGAAATGACTTCTAAAGAAAAATCTCTTATAGATTCTATTGAATCTAATACCATTAAACTAAACTCTATATTCGATCCTGTATTATTGGAAGATACTAAATCTAAACTTAAAGATACAGAAGACTCATTAGAATTCTATATGAAGTGTTTTGATACTTTGGGTTTTCATGAGTATTCTAATATTACAGAAACTGAATACTCCACCGCTTTAGATATGATAGAGAAGTTCAATACCTCTATATCATCTTTAGGAGATAAGTATTATTTAGAAGAAAGACAGGAGGCGATAAAGTATCTTAATGGAGGATTTAAAGTAGTAGACTATAACTCTATGATAGAGAAGTTTAATAAACAATGTGATGAGATTAAGAAATCTATATTTGAGTATAGTGACTTACTTAAACAAGCTTCGTTATTTGATAACATTCCTAAAGACTGTAATCATATGAATGATTGCTCTTTTATAAACTATATCGTATCTGCAAAGAATAGATTGATACCAGAAGAAGAGTATAATAAGTTATTAGCTAAAGCGGAAGAGATTAACAATTCTATTTCTGAAGCACAAGAATTAATGACTCATCAGAATACTATCCTGCAATGTATTACTGATATAAAACATACTTTAGAGTATATTAATTCCGTTAGTAAGCTTATACTGAAATTTCCTAATACTCAAAATATATCTTCTATTTCTCACATTATAAATTGTATTGTAAATGTAACTCCTATAGATATTGATATCAGTAAGTATAGAGAGTATACAAATTACATTACACTTATAAATCTTTGCAATAAAGATATAATAAATTATAAAGAGAAGATTAATAGTCTTACCAATGCAAATAGAGAAACTTGGTTATTGCAAAAATCCATAGAAGAAGATAATTCAGAATTGAGCAAATTAAGAGTAGAAAAACATACCATACTCGGTAACTTTAATGAATTAAAGAAAGCTAAATCCAACGTTGATAGTGCATTGCAGTCAGCCTACACAAATAGGGATTTAAAATCGCAGTATGAAGAGTTTTCCAATTCTCTTAAAGAAATCAATGAAAAATTAGATCCTTTAAGAAAAAATATGGAAGAGATTAAAGAATTAGAAAATTCTTATAGAGAATTAGTAGAAAAAGAGTCTAGTATATCATCTGATTACATTCCTAATCTTACAAGATGTATAGAAGAGGCTAAATATCAGATGGTATTGTATAATCAATATAAGAAAGATTATGCAGAATATTCACAGCTATATGATAAACTGGAGCAGGTAAAATATGCTACTTCTGTAAATGGTATACAAGCAGAGATTATTGATATTAAGATGAATGAGATAGTATCTTCTATCAATACTCTTGCTGGTATGATGTTTGGTGGTAGATTTGAATTACAAAAGTTTTCTGTTACTAGTGATACGTTTGCAATACCATTCTTAGATAAAGAGACTGGTTTAGTAAGACCTGATTTATCTATGATGAGTAATTCTCAACTATCTCAATTCTCTATGATAATCTCTTTTGTGTTATTACATAATGCATCTCAGAAGTATAATATTATACGGTTAGATGAGATTGATAATAATCTCGATACTGATAATAGATTAAACTTCTTTGAGTTGATTAATACTATAATGGATATATTAGGATTTGAACAATGTGTAATCATATCACATAATAATGAGTTAGATCTAAGCACATGTGATCTTATGATTACAAGATTACAGAATACTGAACAGTATTATAGTCTGATTAATTCTGGTGCTAATGTTATAGCCGATTTTATGAAGGGATAAAGAATATTGGGCACTAATATAGTGCCCAATCTAATTTTATTTATATTAAGAGGAGAGAAATAAAATGAGTGAAATCAAAGATGAGGAATTAAAGGATTTTGAATTCCCTAATGCTGCGGAATCTAGAAAAATAGCTAATAAAGTCATAAAACTCAGAAAGAAAGAGCCACCTATAACTAAGTATTTAGAAGATATTAAAACTAAAATCAATAATGCTTCTAAAAGAGGATTATGTAAAGTAGAGTATTCTATGGAATATAGTACTGGAGATATGTCTGATCGTATAGGTGAATATCTAGAATCTTTAGGTTATGAAGTTACCATTAAATATGGTGAATTCTTTTTGTGGTTGATTATAGAATTTTAATATATTTTAAAGGAGAGAAGTAAAATGTTTAATGAAATTACACCTAAGAAATCTCTGCATGAATGTTTTGATAGACTTACTGAATATGAAAAGGGTTATATACAGCATCTTAGAGATAGTTTCGTAATTGAGCAAAAATTAGATCCATCAAAAAAAGAATATTCTCAAAAGGTAATAGTTTCTTATTCTTTTGATTGTGCAAATGTGAATAAGATATTAGACTATCTTGCCACATATTTCGATTTATTCGGTTATAGAGTAAATTTCTATATAATTCGTGGTTATAGTAAAGAAATCATGAATATTACTATTCATAAAACTGTAAGATCTAAAGATTTTGATTTAATTCCTGCTGATATTATAAAATTAGAAGAAGAAAGAAATAAAGAAGACTATGATTATACTACGACAACTGCAGAAGAAGATGAAGAAGAAATAATTTATAATTATCGTCTTATGACTGCTGAAGAAGCTAGAGAAAAATATAAGAAACTGCTGGTTAATAATAAGAGTGATATAGAACTTCATCTTAGTAAGATAAATGATGCGATAGAAAATGCTATTCGTGGTGGTTCTAGAATTGTTACATACGATCTTGGTGTTGTAACTAATTTCGAAGTAACCAAAGTTGTAAATCAATTGAAGAAGTATGGCTATGATGTAAATTCTGATCCTAATGATCATGATTTCGAAAAATGTATTATAACCATAGAATTCTAATTATATATTAAAGGGAGAGAAATAAAATGAATGAATTTGAATTAGCAGATTTCACTTTAAAAATTATAGACTCTTTAGTTTCTAGAATGTATAAAATGAGGTTTTCAATTGATAAGAGTGTTTCATATACTATAATTTATAAAGAAGAATGTGATATATCAGATGAAAATATAATTGAAATGAAAGAAGAACTAAACAAGTATTTCGGTAACTATGATTATTCAGTAGATATTCAAAATTCTTCTATTAGTTTATCTGATTCATCATGCCCTTCTAATAAGCTGTATTATAATATAAGATTAGTGATAACGCTTGATATTACTAAAAATATCACAAAAATACCTGAATTGGTAGCAATAATAGAAAAAATGAAAAAAGATCTGGATGATACCAAATGCTATATTCTAGAATTGATAAAGGGAGAGAAAAATATTAATAGCATAAAATTAGAAGAGAAAAGTAAGAATAAATATGATCATATTATAATGACTGCAGAAGAGGCTAGAACTATTGCTTATAAAAAGTATAAGGAAGATCGTAAAATCTTATATGATTATATTTTACGTATTGGAGAAGCTATTGGTAAAGCTGCTAGAGAAGGTAAGTATTCTACAACGTTTAATATAGAAGGTAATGTAGAGAATAATATTGTAGATGAGATAATTGATACATTAAAGCCTTTGGGATTTGATGTTGCATGGGATACTACTGATGGATACTATAAAAAATTAACAATAAAATTTTATAGTAAATAATTAAAGGAGAGAAATAAAATGAATAATGAAAATGATAAAGAGTTTAAAGAAAAAATCATAATGACTGCAAAAGAGGCTAGAGATATTGCTAATAAAAAGAATGAAGAGATTCAAAAAGTTGAGTCTCTTCTCTTAAATATTGGAAAGTTTATTGGTAAGGTAGCTAAAGAAGGTGGATATACTATAGTTTATAATATAGAATATAATACCGATGAAAAGATTGTAACTCTGGTAATTGACTATTTAAAGTCTTTAGGATATCGTGTTACAGAAACAGATAATGAATATTTTAGAAAATTAATAATAGAATTTAATTGAATAGTTAAGGAGAGAATATTATGATTGGTAATTTTAAATACACTATCTTTATAATAAAGAATCCTTTACCTAAGAAGATTAAGAAGAAACGTAGGATGAATAATTATATCGGGTTTGTTGTTGATAATGAGAATAAATTAAATTTCTATTCCAAATATTCTATCTATGGTATTGGTGAAGCTGATAATAAAATAGGAGATATGATTTATTGCTTAATCGATTTATTCCAATTATATATAACCGATTATAATAAAGGATTTAATATAGATTCTGGGGATTATAGAGATGATGGATCCTTTAATAAGATTAAAACAGAATTTGAAGAATATTGCTCCATTCATAGCGCAGATGAAACCATAGATTATATTGAACCTTATATTGGTAAAGAAGAATATAGAAGAATAGATATATCTACTACTATTAATAATGAAGGTGTAGAGCATTTTCTTACTAAGAAATATGATATTATATTTAAAATAAATTGTGTTAATACTGATAGTAATGTTATTCCTAGATTCAGGAATAGAAGAGGTAAAAATATTCGTAAAGCATATAATCTTTTATATAAGAATCTGTTTAAATAGTATATTATCATAAGGAGAGAAATATCATGAATAGTGAATATCTATATAGAAAGTATAATAATTTCAAAGTTCAAGAAAAAGAGATAATCATTACAATATTTAAAAATATCTCTAAAATCATAAAAAATTTTGATTTTCTTAATAGCTCATCATTATTATCTATGGAGTTTAATATAAATTTTGACCTTAATAAATATGGTAAAATTTATATTCCTATTGAAGTCAAAGAGTACATAAGGAATGTATTAGAATCAGAAGATTATAATTATAAGACTAATGCTCCATCTGAAGAATTGACTTTAAATGATAATCTTATTATCTATAAAACAGAAAATTCTAAAGTATTTGATTATAAAGAGTTAGCAAAGAGACTTGGTATAGATACTGGAAAAGATGATGATATGAATCTACTTATTATTAGTGCTAAAAAAGCATTAGAGATTTCTAACTCTAATAATCGTCAAATAGATTCAGAATATATCAAATCTAGATTGATAAAAGAAAAATTATTTGATATTGGTGCTAGGATATTTGAAGCAGTTCATAATGGTGGGAAGAGTTTAGTATACGATTGTAATTTTTCTGATAAAGATGATGTGATAGAGTATGTAACGAATCATTTAAGAAAAGAGGGATATAATGTCATTGAAAAGACCATTCCCTTTGCAGATTGTAGATATGAAGCTGAAACGTGTAAATACTTTATTATCAGTTGGGATGATAAAGAAGGAGAGGAATAAGATGGAAGAAATAGTTATTAGTGCAGAAGATGCTATCAAACTTACTGAGGCTAGTAAAGATAATAAGAAAAAATTAGAAGAAGAAGCTTCTATGAAATTTTTGAAAGAAAGAATAGATCCTGTTATTAAAAAGACCGCTAATAGTGGTAAAAATGAAGTTAGTATCCATATTAACTGTGAAGATCACAAGAATATATCTCTCAATTATATTTTGAACTTTTTGAAAAAACTTGGATATAGTGTGTCTTGTGAGAGTGCTAGAATACTAGATCCACAATTTAAGACTACTGAATTGATTATCCAATGGGGAGCTGAATAATATGAATAATGAACCTTTTGAATTCTTATCTGCAGAAGAAGCTAATAAAATTTCATCTTCTTATGCCAATAAAATTAATGATAAATTTGTAAGATCTTATCTTAAAGTAACAGTTGAATATGAAATAAAAGAAGCTGCTAAAAAAGGAAAGAAATCAGTAGATATCAAAATAGAACCAGGACAAATAACTGATTCTACCAGGAATTTCATTGTGGATTATTTAAAATCCAAAGGTTATAAAGTTGATATAATTACTAAAACAGATTACTGGAGAGGCGAACCGTATGATTATAAAGCATTTTCGGTAAAATGGGGAGAGGAGAAATAATCATGTTATTAATAGTACATATCAAAGGTGGTTCCAAACACATTTTCGAAATTTCTCAAATGATGTATGATAAAGAAGATAATGTAATATGGTTTGAAAATGGTACAAGAGATGCTAGATATTGGATAAGTATGGATACCTATTTTGATAATCGTGGTGTATGGATAGATAGACTCACTCTTGAAAACTATAAGATTAGTTTAGTAGATAGATTGGGAATAAATATGAATAAATATACCGAATTGGAGAATATTTATAATTTAATAGAAAAAAGTCTAATGCAATTTGGTCAGGCTCATATAGTACTTGATCCATATAAAAAATAGGAGGCAATAAAAATGATTGATAAAGAATCTCAAAGCTGGAAAGAATATACTCCTGAGCAGAAGAAGATGAGAGAAGCAGCAGAATTGATTGTTTTTAATATGACTAGAGATGACCAGATGTATTACTGTTATACTATCATTGCTGGTGCTAGTGATACTAGATTCAGATATTATTGTACTCATATAATATTTGATGATGATAATCTAAATATCAACGAATTTGATGTATCTTGGATTCTTACTGGACAATGTGCTATATGTGAAACTAATAAGGAAAGACCTGATGCTAGTCATAGAAATGGTATTGATCTGGCTTTCCTTATGTTTACAGTTATACTTAATCAGCTACATCTTAAGGATATACTGAAACTGTATTTTGCCGTAAATGATGGAACACTTTCTCATCCAGAAGATTTTATAACTCTCGAGTCTATACGAGATGAATATAAAGATATCCATCGTGTATCTAAAGAAGCCGAAGAGCTTATTAAAGAGGGTTATACTGTAAAGAAGATCATAGAAGAGATGCAAAAAGAAATAGATGATATCTGTAAACACGATGGGTTTAATGATAGTACTGTATTTTCTATGATTGATTAATAGTCTAATAAGGAGAGAAATGTGTAATGTTTACTTTAATTGAGAATAGTAGTAATGAGTCTCTTGATAATGGAAGATGTCAGTATATCTATACTAAGTCTGAGATAAGTGGTATGAGGTTTATGCTATCATCACCTACCACACAAAATAAAACTACAAATATAACTGTAATATTCAAAGTTACCAACGGTTTCAAAGAGAAATCCTTTATTGGAGAGATAGAAGGGTATTATGACTTTGATATGTATAAGATCAATAAACTTATCAAAGAGTATAATACTAATAAAGATATTGTGGTTATAGATGACCTCAAATCTGATATCTTAGCATGTGTTAAATCTATTGAAAAATAAAAAATCTTAATATAGAAGGGATAATCTCCCTTCTATCTTTTTTTGTTTTTCACATCTTGATAATGAGTTTGGAAAGGAGGAATATAATGGGTTTTGTAGGCACCGAATATAATAAGCTGGTCAATACAGCGTCTAATCTAGGATTAAATCTACAAGAGAATCCGTATTATATGTATTCAGATAAGAAACCCACTGAGGTTACTTATTGGAATATTAATACTAAGAAATCTACACTAGATCTAGGAAGTCGTACTAATTATGACCAATTAGGTAAGAACTCTCCTCTTAGATATAATAAGATATTAGGATTCTATCTATATGGTTTACCACAGTTTCCTGTAGATATGAATAGAGGAGAATATGGTGTAGAATCTTCTACTATTGGAGGAGAAGCATTTGTATTACCTAATACACTGATTCCTAATGTAGATGATTACTTTACTATTAATTATCTTACTAAGCCTTATTTGTTTAGAGTTACTAAGTCTTCTATAAACTCTCTTGAGACTAAAGTAAATGGTTATAGAGTAGAATTTGTATTAGATACTAGTAGAGAAGATTATATACAGGCGTTAAATACTTATCAGAAAGTAAGAACTCTTAGATTTAAGATACAAAACGTTGGTAGCAATGCTGTAAGTTGTTTTGTATCAGAAGATGATGAGAAGAATATAAATGCTCTTATGAATCTATATAACCATCTTAAAGAGTGTTATTGTAATCTATACTACAGAAATAACGTACAAACGTTTATATTACACTATTTGGAGATGTTTATCTATGATCCCTATCTTACAGAGTTTATGATAAGAAATAAACTGTTTAGTTATGGGGAGAATTATTTGTTTATGCAGCAAGCTGTACACAAACCTCCAACTTTTGCTATAGAGTATAAACAATCTATATTCTATGACTTAGAAGAGAGGAATAAGCATCTTCATACTAATAGTTGTTATCCTGTACCTGTACATGACCCAAATAGTTTTCTTATGTATAGAATGGAGAATTATGTAGAGTTGAGTATAAACGTACACCACAGTATGAAAGAGCCTATAATGTGGATATCTGGTAAGTTATTTGGTAGTATAGAAGAGAATACTGAATATGAAGATGATGGAAAGAATTATGATATTCCTAAAAATATCATAATCCGTTACTTCAATGATGGCAGTAACTTTAGTATTACCAATGACGAGATTCATAGACTAAAAGATTATGATTGGAGATATACCAAGGACAACTTCTATGAGATTCCTATGCTGATGTATATAATCAAGACGTATATACATGGGTTAGAGAGTAAAGTAAATGAAGATGAAGATCTTGGTGAAGATAGTGGTATAATAAAAGAAGAGTGTTATAGTATCGGAAAGTAAAAAATAATACCAGAGTATTATCTGGTATTATTTATGAAGAGTATGTGATTTTATTCCCATCTTATAAAGAGTCTGTTATTGGTTCTCTTTACGGAATAACCATTGTTAACGAACTCATTATAAACGGAATCAATCACATCTTCAGATACCCAAAAGTACCCATTGGTTTTATTTTTGAGAATGAAATATCTAATTGCATCCTCAATATTCTTTATGGTTTTGAGTACTTTGGATTTTGATACTACTTCTTTCATTGTATCTTCTCCTTTAAATTGAATAGTATATGATTTATATCATATTTATAATATATAACTATAAGATAGTTTAGGGTGATTGACTATGATAGAGAAGATATTGGATAATATATATATATATATATATATATATATAGACAGTTAGAGTTTGGAGTGTGATATATTATGGAAGTAGGTGTTAGTAATGAAATAAAATACCAATCTTTAATATATTCACACAATGAACCTTTATTTCTTAAACCTGATGGAGTGAGAACCAGATATTGTATAGGATGGAATGGATACGGAAGATATCTACCAAATACACTAAAGGTAACCTATAATGGGTTACCTTGTAATATTAGTGAAGAGAGTAATGGATTGTTTTATAATTTCGAAATAGCTCCTAGTGGTAATTATGATGATTATAAAGTGAGTTATATAACTAGACCTTTAGACTATGCATTTTCTATAGGAGATCCATTAGGAGGATATCCTAATGAAGAATATTTCTTATTTCCTAATTGGAATAATGCATTAGGAGAAGGAGACGGATTTTGGATAGGTAAATATCAGGCATCTAATAATGATAGTGATATACCTCTATCTAAATCAGGTGTTAGTTATTGGACCTATATAACTCGTGATAATGCTATTACAGCATGTAAATCTAAAGGCAATGGATTTAATATAGTTTCTAATAGAAGATGGGCATCTATTGCTAGATGGTGTGATCATCACGAGATACATGTTAAGGGCAATATATATGGAAATCAAATTAGTAATTTAGACGGTGATAATACCACATTAGATCAATGTGGTGGAGGATATGTTAGTAACGGTTATCGCTTTGTAACCGGTAATACATTTCCTGATACATGGAATCATAATGGTAAGAGTAATGGTATACATAATATGGTTGGTAATGTATGGGAGTTTATAGATGGATTAGAAAACAGATATGGAGAAATTTATATTTATGATGAGAATGGAAATTATATAGATAGTGGTATTAGTGTAAGTAGTAGTAGTACTGGAGACATAGTAGATATAACTAATACCAGTGAAAATATATTGAATGAAGGTATAGCTAATACAGTAAATACTAATGGATATATACCTAGTAATTTAGATAAAGATTATGGATGGTATAACAATGGACAAACTAGCATTCTCTTACGTGGTGGTAGTTCCGGCAATGATCTTCAGTGTGGTCTGTGGACATTTGATGTGTCTAATACTTTATCATTTTCGTACCGACATGTTGGTTTCCGTCTCTCTAGAGACTTAATATAGATAATTTTTTATAAGGAGGAACTTTAAATGTTCAATGAATATGAAGTTAGTGTATTACAAGAGACTAGAGATATTTTAAATGAATATAGTATTAAAGGATATGGATCTATATATGGTAAATTAAAAAATCGTATGGATAAAAATCAGGCTATGGCTGATAAATATAAAACTAATTATCATTTAGGTTCTTGGAATTTTAAATTAGCTAATAGTGACTATAGTAATGGCTATACCACAACTCCTTTAACAACTGATATGGTAAAACGATCTAATGCTTTAAATAATCCAGGTGTGCGCGCTCAACTTAAAGTAAATAGAGATAAAGGTGCTATGGAAAAGATTAAAAAACATGCTAAATGGTTAGCTGAACGACAAGTAAAGAGCCAGATGGGTGCATTTGATTAATATAGATATCAATTTAGGAGGAACTTATAATGCTTAATGAATATGAAGTTGATGTTTTACAGGAAGCGAGAGATATTTTAAATGAAATAGGCGATAGCCCTAAAGGTATAAAATGGTTAACTGCATTAGCTGGTAAAAGATCAGCTCAGCATAATTTTCATTCTGATAGAATGTTAGCAGCTGGCCATCCTAAAGAAGCAGCATTCCATAGGAATGCTTTAAATCAGATTCATGCTTTTAAAACTATGGATCGTATAAGTAAAACTGCTAAACGTAGAGGTCATAGTGTGTTAAATACTATGAAAAATTCTGGCTCATATAGAGGTACTACTGACGAGTATAAAGATAAAGAACGAGAAAGATTATTAGGTAATGAAGGTATGTTAAAACGGCATGCTCGTAATTTTGGTATTCATGGTACTACTTTAATGAATGCTAAAACTGGTGATTCTAAAATGTTAAAGAATAATGGTGCTATAATGAAAAAATAAATAAATGTACAGAGAGGGATAATTCCCTCTCTGTATTTATATTAAGTCTCTAGAAAGACGGAAACCATAAGACCAAGCAGATGTCGACAAGGGACTATGTATAACGAACGCCCAGAGGCCGCACTGGAGACCATTGCTTGAGTCACCACCTCGGCAAAGAATATTCTGTCCTCCATTATTATTCCACATACCATCTGTTTTAAGATTACTCGGTGTATAACCTCCTGTATCGATTATATTAGGTATACCTTCATCTAATATTTCTTTACTTGTATTGATTATATCTTTTATCTGGATACCACTACCTGCACTAGCTACTATACTAACTCCACTATCTATATAATTCCCATTTTCATCATAAATATATATCTCTCCACTTCTATTCTCTATTCCATCTATAAATTCCCATAAATTACCTACCATATTATGAATGCCATTACTTTTACCATTATGATTCCATGTATTAGGAATGGTATTACCAGTTACAAAATGAAACCCAACATAAGCATTATATCCTCCACCACATTGGGTAAGTGTAGTACCATCACCATCTAAGTTATTTGTATTATTACCATATATATTACCTTTAACATATATTTCATGATGATCACACCATAATGCTATAGATACCCATTGGCGATTTCTCATTATGCCAAAATTCTTACCTTTGTTTTTACTAACACTAATAGCATTGTCTCTAGTTATATCACACCAATAATTAATTCCACTCTTAGATTGAGGAATACTAGATCCATTATTAGATGCTTGATACTTTCCTATCCAGAACCCGTTTCCTTCTCCCTTAGTATTATTCCAGTTAGGAAATAGAAAGTATTCTTCTCCTTCATAACCACCTAATGGATCTCCAGTACTAAATGCATAATCAAGAGGTCTTGTTACATAACTCACTTTATAATCATAATAGTTACCACTAGGAGCTATACTAAAATTATAAAACAATCCGTTTTCTTCTTCACTAATATCACAAGGTAACCCATTATAGGTTACCTTTAAAGTTCCAGGTAAATATCTTCCGTATCCATTCCAACCTATACAATATCTAGTTCTTACACCATCAGGTTTAAGAAATAAAGGCTCATTTTGTTGATGAATTAGCCAATATAAATGCACGGTATTTTCTATCTCTACATTCATGCTAACTCACCACCAAACTTTGTATTATTCATATATATATATATATATTACTTAAAACCTCCATCATAATAATCATCCTTTCAAAAATGATACACTTATCAATTTGTCAAAATATCTCATAATTATATACTATAATTCTGAAGACACTTAAATATTAGATCAAAGGAGGAATTTATATGGATGACAAAACTTTAGCAGAATATCAATATAGTGAGGTGATGAAATATAAAGCTATAGCAGAGAAATCTGGTTTAACTCAGTTACCTATGCTTACTCTTAGAGATGATGTAAGAGATAGACTCATCTCAGAAGGATATAAGGTTATTAGTACAGGTAAGTTTTATACTTTAGATTGGAGTGAAATGAAGAATTGATACCAGATACTATTGAAAGCAAAGAAAAATTAGATAAACTCACAAAAGAAGAGTTGATAGAGAAAGTAATAGAATTAGAAAAAGAAAATCAAAGTCTTCGTAATTATCTAGTACAATCTAAGTACCAATTCTATAGTCTATCAGGAGATATTAAACGTGTACTTGATAGCTATGGTTGTAATAATGTAACTTTTATAACTACTAATACAACTGGTAAATAAAAACTACAATAGTAGTAGGCATTATGCCTACTACTTAATTTTTGTTTATTCCAAAACAAAATCGTAATACAATATAGAGAGGAGATTAATGTATAATGGAAGAAGAGTATATGATAAACGAATCACTATTTCCAACCATGACTTTTTATCATGGGTCACCATATAAATTAGATAAAATACTCCCTACAGCATTTAGTGCTGGCAATAAATTAAGAGATCCTGAATGGGCAGTGTTTATGTTTGGTAAGAAAGAGTATGCTAAATATTATGCAATGTCGATGGTAGTACAAGATACAGTAAAAGAGCAGAATAAGAAACAAAGTGAATTACCTTCTCCCAGGGGTTGGTTAGCTAAAAATGGAATAAACAGTTATAAATTTTATGGAGTAGTTGTAGATAGAGTATATGATTATGTAAAATCTCTTTGTTTAGGAAAGAAATATTACGTATACACATTAGAAGTACCAATAAATACTAAATTAGATATAATCGGAACTACTAGTACACTTCCAGAATATACTTATGCTGGGATTCCTAAAACACTTAAAGTTGATGAGTATACTATTACTGAAAAAGAGTTCGACTCACTTCATCGCAAGGTATCACAGGAAGAATACGATACTATAAAGAAAATATCTCCATATAAAGAACCTATAGTAAATAAAGCATTTCAGATGCTGCAATTAGATCCATATTCTAGAGAAAAGAATCGTAGGATAACTAGAGTATTGATAAAGCAAGGAGATCTTAAACCAGGAGATGATTTGAAGTTTTTAAATGATAGTGAAACTTATTATCGTCTTACATATAAAGGAGAGGGTATATATAATGCAGTAAAACGTAGAGTATCCAATGAAGAATGGAAGAAACTATTAAAAGATCCTAATATAAATTGGATTCCTAAACCACCAGAATATTTAGATGGATACAGATCTTACTTCACTAAAGATGGGTTTTCTAAATTCTGGGATAAATCTAGAAAGATTATATATAATATTTTAGATGAGGATGATATAGAGTTGGATAAGAAAAAGATATCTAATAAAGATATAATCTATAGAGATGAGTATCAAGTCGTAGTAAAACATTCATTATCAGAATCAATATCTCCAAATAATATTCATCCTGTAAAAGAGGATACTGATATGATATTCAATGAAGAATTAGAAAAGGGAAATAATGTGATATTCTCAGAAGATGATATATACTGCAATATGAATAAATGGGATAATCATGAATCTCATGTATTATTTATTCTGGGATTATCTGCTTCTGGTAAATCTACCTTATCTAGAAAATTGGCTAAAAAATATAAATGTAATCTTATAGAATTAGATGTAATAACATTTGCGATTACTGGTGAAAAAGCACATGATAAGGGGAGACAAACTTGGGAATATATCAAAAAAGCCGATCACATGCTATATAAATTTATGAAAGAAAAAGGATTAGAACCTGACTTTATGAGGCATGTAGAATCATGCAGTCAACAACGACCTTTATTAGATAAGAAAGATGAAAGAGAAAAACAAAGATGGGTAGATAAATATATTCATTGGGTTTGTTTTGAGCAAAAAGAAAGATGTGTTTTAGAAGGAGGCCATGCTTGTGTAACTATAGCAAATCATAAAGAGTATAGAGAGTTTCCTATTATATTCAAAGGTTCGTCTTTATTAAAATCTATGATAAGACGAGTTAAAAGAACTTGGATAGATGATAATAAACCTATGGGACCTATTGAATTAGCCAAATATCTCGTTATTATATCCAAGCAATATGGTAAAATGTTTCCGGAAGTAAATGCTGCTAGAAATGCTGTAATAACAAAAGACAATTTTAAGATAATAAAAGAATATAGAGATATAGTATTCGATGAATCTACTTTTATATCTGATAAAGATTTAGTATGGAATTTTGATAAATGGAAAAGAGGAGATATAAATCTTCTATTTATCTGTGGTTATTCTGGTGGTGGTAAGTCTACCTTATCTAGGATATTGGCTAAGAAGTATAACTGTCCTCTTAGTGAAATGGATATGGAAAATCAAGAGATTAAAAAGACTTATCATGCCGAATTATCTCAATATGGTCCTGGTGGTACATTTGGCAATCCTAAGAAGATGGAGTTTATACTTAATAAATACATCGAAAGATATGGTAATAAAGGAAGACGTATAATAGAAGGAGTACAATTAGCTTCAGTAGATTTTGACTTTATAAAAGATTATGCAGTTATATTTAAAGGAACCTCAGCTGTTACTGCATCTATGAGAGCTTGGAAAAGAGCATTTACTGATGATGAGAATGCTGAAAGATGGGCAGAAGATAAATCTACTTTAGGAAAATTAAAATATAAACTTCAGCAAGGGCCGAATAGATTGAAAACTAATATCAATAAAGTCGGGCCATTTATGGAAAAGTTCTATGCTGATATGAAGAAAGCTGGAGCTAAAGAAATGGAATATGAGGATATTGTAAATCCTAATATTGAAGATTTTCATATTCCATTGTTTATTAGTGGAGATGATGTATACGTTAACTTTGATAAATGGAAAGAAGGAAAGTGTAATACTCTTTTCATTTTAGGATTATCAGGTTCTGGTAAATCTACACTTGGTAAGAAATTAGCTAAAGCTAGAAAAGCATTCTATGTGGAGACTGATAAGATAAGAGGAAACTCTCATTATTCTGATGCAGAGATGAGAAAAGATCATCCTCTTATTTTAAGATGGTTCGAATCTCAGTATGATAAAGATAGGAGAGGGTTTAATAGTCTAGATAAATCTATTCGTAAAAAAGAATGGGATAGATGTGTAGAATGGATGATTAATCAAAAAGAACCTAAAGTAATAGAAGGTGCTATAGAAGAGTTCTTATTAGAGCATCCAGAATACTCTGAATATCCTATAGTGTTTAAGAACACCAGTATGCTTAAGTCTATAGTTAGAATGACTCGTAGGCAATTATTCGAAGTAGATAAGAGTAAAGTAGATGATTATAATACTCAATTCTTAAAATGGTGGTTAAAACATATCCAAAAGTATAATGATATGAGAAAGAGGAATAACAACGTGAGAGATACTATTATCGGTAAGAAAGAGAATAGTTATGAGGTAATGAAGGAGTCTAGAACTCTTAAAGATAATGACGTATATTTCGTAAAATGTAAATGGGAAGATGGAGATAAACGTGGTTTAGTAACGAATGCTTGCAAAGAAGTAAATGGAGAAGTTTATAGAGTACGTACTGAGATGCTGGTAGTTAAAGATGGTAAAGTATTATGCGTTAAAGACTACCATGATAATCTTGGTTTAGGATATAAACTTCCTGGAGGATCTGTAGAGAAAGGTATATCTTATGCAGAGCAAGCAGCAGAAGAAGTTAAAGAAGAAGCTCGTATTATTATAGACCATAAGACTATCTTAAATACTGGTATTACTTATACTCGTAAATATACTAAACAACCTAGATGGATATCACATCTTACTCCTCCTATTCCTTATGTGGGAGGTATATCTTATGTATACGTAGGAGAGTATAAATCCGATTTTAATGGATATATACCAGACGTGCATAGAGATGATGGTTTCTATAATAAAGCTAGATTCTATGATATTGATGAGATTAAATGGATACCAGAGCATAAGAAAGCCTTAGATATGTATTTCAAAGAGAATATGAAAAAGCAAGACTCTAAAGATACCTATGAAAATGCTCTTAAGATATTTAACTCTCTTACTCCTAAAGAGCAGTATTGGTTGGATAATAGATACGTAAACTCTCCAAATATTTTCTATCGTAAATTACATTTCATTGGTAGAAAACCTGTTGGGTTTGTAGATATCTATAGATTTAATCCTACCGATACTTCAGTGGTTATAGTATTAGCAGTTAATAAAGCTTATAGAGGAAAAGGTATTGCTACAGAGTTAGTAAAATCCGCTACTCTTTATTGTAAATCTAAAGGTATAGAAAAGATCATATGGAGATCTTATAAAGATAACGATGCTTCTATTCAGTTAGCTAAGAAAATGGGATATACTAAGACTAAAGAAGATGAGAAACAATACAGATTCGAAAAGTCTCTTTAAAGAAAGGAAAGTATGAATCATGATAAAGATTTATAAAATCGATACTCTCACTAATATTGTATCCATTGATGTGGATAAGTATAACCATAAAGATATAGCTATGATAGCTTATATCTGCTGGAAGTTAGATAGTAAAGTCTGTTTAGCACAAAATAAATCTCTTATAGTAAAAGGCTATACCAATATCATAGTAAATGGAGATTGTAATAAGTTGGGATTAAACTTCTCATATCTTGTATTGGAGAATCCTCATAAGAAATTCTCTATCCAAGACGTATATCATATCTCATCATACAAAAATCTCTACTTTCTTTATGATGCTATAAAACTCGCTATTGAAAATAAGAAAGAGGTTTATAGCATAAACTCTTATCCTACTATAATAGAATTGATAAACTTTGCTATAGGGTTTATTAAAGATAACTATGGTAGAGATTACAATGAGTATATCTACAGATATTCTACGTTTATACAAGAGATGAGACATAAAGCTATTAGAGGAAAAGATCCTAGTACTATTGATAGTAGTATCTTTAACTTTGATGATACTGCTTTTAGATATGATCTTATTGATAAGGAGAGAACGATATGAAGAAGGCTTTAATTGGTATCCTATTGGCATTGACTCTATTTATGGTACATAATATATCAGAGGCTTTAACACACTACCACTATTACTTGTGGTCTGATACTAACTATGCATTCTGGCTAGATGCTAATAGTATAAAGACTAATGACAGTAGATCCTGGGCGGCTTTTAATATTATATTAGAAGATATGGATACAGGAGAACAGGTGTATGATGTAAACCCAATTCTATTCTACAAAAAAGATGGAGAATGGTATGTGTCTTTCTATAGAGATTGCATGGAACCAAAACCCATCAAAGAATATAGTGATTGGTGGCAACCATGGGCATTAAATTGGCTAATTACCAAAGGATATATAAGAGATAAGGTGAATGAGATATGATAGTAGTATTCAAGAAACGCAAAACTATATATGATGCTAATAGTATAGAGCTATCTGAAAAAGAGAATAGCAAATGTATCATAATACGATACGGTTATAATAAAGCTACCATCATATCAAAATCTGATCTAAATAAAATCAAAGGTATTAGATACTTTGAAACTAAAGAGAGGAGATTCGTAATAGACTCTAGTATCACTGTAGAAGAGTTTTACGAATTCATTCAGAAGTATATTATTGAGAATGGGAAGTTAATACTTCCATTTATGTGATCTATTGTATAAGAGAGCTGCATAATATTGCAGCTCTCTATTATTATCAAAAGGAGAGATAAATATGTATACTAAAGAAGACCGAATGAGAGACTACATGGAAGGTACTGAATTATTTAACGAAAACAAGAAGTATCTCGATATCTGTATAACCAGAGCTATACGGTATATATCTAATAACTATCTTAGGAACTATACCAAGGTAGTATCCGTTAAACTATCCGATATCATATCTGGTCTTATGGATAGTCAGACTGAAGAAGAATGCAGAAAGTATTATGATATTCATAGGCTGTTAGAAGCTAGATGTGATTCTGGTATTTCCTTAAGATACTTCAACTATAAGCTCGTAGAAAGACTATGCTCGTATGGTTACTGTGTTACTATAAATATGAGCAGGGGTTATATAGAGTTTGTAATCGAAGAGTGATAAAGTCTATAATTTCAATTATATACTATATCTGTGAATAACAAACAGAACCTATGTCGGATGGTGGATTACCCCGCAATGTAGGCTGTGCTGAAAGGCTGTTTGTATGAATAAGCACATAAGTATGAAGGTGAAGCTGGGGACTCCACCCTAAACCAGCAACCGCTTGGTGGGTGCACACACTAAGCAAAAAAGAATGAGACTGATCACCTCATTCTTTTTTTGTTTATTGGGATAACAATTTGGTAATATCTTATATTATATATAGAGGAGGAAACAAAATGTCTTATTTGTCTACCAATTCATTAGCATCATATAATGAATCATCAATGTCATTAAATGAGGATACCAAAACAATATTACACAATCTTTGGACCAGATTCTTTTTTGGTAATCCACATGCATTGAATGCTAAATCTTGGTCTTGGTTTGTAAATTTCTTTTTATCATTACCTGTTAATCCTTTGAATCCCTATTGGCTTTTACAGTTCTTTGCTTCTATAGCAGGATTTACTGATAAGATCGACGTTGAGTATTTCAACTCGATGTATCACTTTGATGAGTCAATGAGAAACAAAATACTTTCTTGGTGTAAAAAGAATAATGGATTTAAAATAGATAGTGACTCTAAAAAATACCTTACTGGTTTCTTAGGAGACTTTTCTGTAGATGATAATATGGTAGGCACTACTAATGTAAGACTTGCTACTAGGGGTATAGGTAAAGGTGTATTAACTACAGCTACTGCATGTATTCCTATTATAGATAAAGATGGTTTCTATTGTGTATATCCTACTTTCAATAGTAATAAGATTTTAGATTTGAAAGTATTATGTGCTAACTATGATAAGAATAGTTTAACTCCTTCTTTCTTTGTAAAGACTCTGAAGGAGTTTGATTCTGTAAGTGAGAAATCTTATAAAAATATAATCTAATCATCTAGAGAGGTTAATACCTCTCTAGATATATACTCCTTCAACATTTGAATAAGTGGTATTGGACTCACTAAATCATGCTCATAGGAGGTGAATACGTATGAGAGAGTATACCCCAGTGGTATTACCAAAACCAAAAGAAAAAATAGTTTTAGGTTCTATACCACCATTCGAAACACCGGATTGGGATTTATCCAATCCAAAAACTCTTGTAAAATTTTTTTTCAATATAGAAAGAATGTGCAGAAACTCTAGATCTTATAAGAGAATGATAAATTTTCTTAAAGAGTATGTAGATATGGCACATTGCTCTTTCTATAAGAATACTAATGGTATGGATATGAATGATGTACAAATTCATATACACCATGAGCCATTTACACTCTTTGATATTGTTAGTATCATATATGCTAAGAGATTAGCTAACCATGAAATTATAACTGAAAATCAGATAGCTAAAGAAGTAATGTGGAATCATTATAGAATGGCTGTAGGATTAATCCCTTTATCTGAAACAGTTCATGATATAGTACACTCAGGATTTTTATTTATACCAACTACTAATGTATTTGGTTATTATAGAAAATTCTTTGAGGATTATGAACCTTATATAGATCCAAGAATGAAAGCTATTTTAGCTAATAATGAAAAGGCTTCTTTAGCATATGATTATGCTAAAGAGACTAAAGTCTTACATGTTAGCACAGTTTATATAGATCCATCAGGAAGTTATGACTTCCCACAAACTAAGGATATTATCGAGCTACTTAAACGAAAGATTAAAGAGTTCGATAATGAAATAGAAAATAAACAAATTTTATGAGGTGATTTATAATGTATACAGATTATGATTTAGGCGAACCGCTTGATGAAGGTGCATTCGCTACTCTGAAAGAAAAGATGAGTAAAGGTTATAATAAAGCAAAACAATTTGTGAATAAGCATAATGGCAAGATTGGTGCTGGTTTATCAATCTTAGGTGGTATTAATGCTGCTAGAGGTAATATTAAATCTGGTGCTCTTATGGGTGGTCTTGGTTATGGTTTGCTCAAGGCTCATGGTCGTAAAGTAGAACGCCAGAAATGGGATAATATGAGTCATGCAGATAAAGAATATACGAAGTATCAGGCTCTTAAGAAGATTGCTGAAAGAAACTAATTATTATTTCCAATGAGGTGAAGCAATTATGTATTTTAAAGAAGATGCTACTTTACACAATTGCTTTGATAATATCCCTAGGCTTATACAAGAAGATTACAATTCTTATACAGCAGATAATGTTTGCATAAGAGAAACCCTTAATGGTAATAACGTAATACGATTTTCAGAAATCATTAATTACGCTAACCATAATGGTATATCTCTAGATGAAGCAGTTGATGATGTATTAGAATCTCATCCTCTTGTAATGAAACCTGTATTCACAGTTAATAATATAGCCTATCTCACTAACGAATCTTATTGTGATTTAGTGAATGAGTCTTTAGGCAATTATATGCTTACTATGGAACAGGTTGATTTATCTACTGATCCATTCTATCAGAGTTTATCTGAAGCAGTAGAGACTGATATTTCCAATAATAAATACTACTTTACTGAAGAAGTAATAAATGAGTTTGTTAATGAATTAATGGATCAGGCTAAGGGATATTTAAATCAAGGTAAACAATTTGTAAGTGATAACTTTGGTAAAATGAAAGATGCTGTTATGCAGTCTGATACAGTTAAGAATATAACTGATAAAGCATCAGGTCTTAAAGATACTGCTATGGGGTATGTAAATAAATATGGTGATCAAGCATCAGAATTTATTTCCCATGGTATTAAAACTGTTACTGGTAAAGATGTATCTCCTGATCAGGTTAAGAATGGTGTAGTTAAGGGTGTTGCTGGTTTAGGTATTACTGCATTAGCTGCTAAGGGCTTAACTGCTCTTCGTAATATGCTTAATCAGACTCAGAACCAAGCTGCATCTGCATCTCCTGATAGGCAAGGTGTATTATCAAGAATAATTGAAAAGATTAAAGCTGCTATTGCTAGAATAACTGGTGGTGCTCCAGCTTAATTTTTAGAAAGGAGGAATTGTAGGATGTTATATACTGAAGATGAAGTACATAGCACTCCCACATCTCTTTTAGATAGTCTTGAGAGATTAGACGAAAGTTCGTCTACTATCGAGATGGTTAATGTAAGAGAGAATTCCCGTTTGGGTAAATGGATTATAGATCTGAATGAAGCTTATAAATTCGTTCAGGAAAATGGTATAGATTTTGATGAAGTTGTTTTGGAGATTTCTAACGTTCATGGTATAGATCCTAATGATATAGGGTTTATGACTGACTATGATTCTATAGTTGCTAATGAAGATATTCAGTATCTTGTAACTGAAATGAATCAGAAAGATATTCCTGTATATATTAAGAATGCAGATTCTATAGAATTCTCTCAGTTTGTAGATGAAGCTATAGAAGATTATCTTAATGATGATCCTACTAAGATGCATGCTCTTCAGGAGTTTAGTCTTGGTAAAGCACATGATACGGCTATGGAAAAATCTAAAGCACGTATAATGGCTCAGCAAGGTTCTAACTTCTTACAGAGTGGTGTAAACGCTGCTTTTAGAGGTGCAGTAAGAGGTGCTAATGCTGGTGCTACTGATATAATTAATAACCGTTTATTCGGTGCTATTAATGGTAGAGAAGTACGTCAGCCTGATGGTACTACTCGTAGAGAAAATGGTTGGGCTTATAATACTGCTGCTCGTTATGGTGGTCATGATGCGGGTCATTTTGCTCGCTCTATGACTCGTGGTGCTACTAGAGGGGTAAGTAATTTCTTAGTTAATAAAGTCCAGCATGGTATTGGTTTAACAGATGAGCGTTTAAATAATTACAATGCTCAGACCAATATCCGTAACTCTCTTGGCACTATTAAGAATAAGATTAAAGTTCTTCTCTCTCGTCTTGGTATGACTAGAGATCCTCAGGAAAGAGAAAAACTTAATAATGCTATTTATGAACTTAAACAGGCTAATGGTATAATGGGGTGATTCTGATGGAAGGGATTTTTACAGATAAAGACCTCAAAGAATGTGCATTGCTCGAAGATAATATTTTCGATTATGTACGTACTGGATCTTTAAATTATCACCTTATAGAGCATTGCTTTGGTGCTGAAAATCTTCTTCCAGATGATATCATAGCTCTAGAAAATGAGATATTACAAGAATCGGATTATCCTACTTTAGGGACCAATAACCCTTATGCTGATGAAGGTGATTATCTCATGCAGGCTAGTTTGCAGCTGTCTCCAAAAGAGACAGCTGTTATGGCCAAAGACCCTAAGAAAATAGCTACAGCATTTAGAGCTTTAAGAAATAAATTAGAAGAAGCAGAAGACCGTCAGAAACGTGCTAATGCTGAATCTAAAGGTTTCTTAGCTACAGTGATTTATACTATTAAAAGAGCTATGAACTGGATACTTAAGAAGTTTAATGATATTAAAGGTTATATATTAGATTCCGTTAATAATAGACCAGAAGGTTATTCACAAACCTTTAGAGATCTTAAATGGATTCACAATAAAGAAGCTGAGAGATTGGCTACTAAATTCAATAACTTTTAAAATCATATCTTTGACAAAATTGTAATATGGTATTTTCTTACCATAAATAACAGGAAAAGGAGTAAGACTATGCTGATACGAGAAGAAACTTTAGTTTCATCGGCTAATATTAATATTACCGATTATTTGCATGAATCTGAGTCTACTTATCTTCCGAATATGGTAACAATACGTCATAATTCTCGTCTTGATAAAGACCTTATTCAGTTAGAGTCTTTTGTTAAATATGGTCGGGATAATGATATAGACAATGGTGGATATGCTATTGCTAAAGTATGTGAAGCCAATGAAATAGGAGATATGGATAAAATCGCTTTCATTGTAAATGAAGAGCATTTATATTCTGATGATGATGTAGTAGATACTTTTATTCAGATTAAAGAATCTGGTATGGATGTATTTGTATCTCCTATATCTGATGATTCTATTTTTGTTACCAAACTTCGTGAAGCTATGATGCTTGATGAAAGCTATGACAACTATGACCAGGCGCTAAATCTTCAGGCTTATGTAAATGAGTCTATTATAGATGACTTTTCTAGTAGAGCTTCTAACTTAGCTAATAGAGGTAAGAAAGCTGCATCTGATACCGTATCTTCTTTATCTCAGAAATTAGCTGCTATTAGAAAAGAGATTAGTTTAACTACTTCAAAATTAGGCAGAACTGTAGGTTCCACAAAAGCCCTTCTTCAGCGTAAGATTAGTAAACTTAAAGATGCTGCTACTAATGTTAAGAATAAACTTTCTAGAGCTAAAGAAGGCTAAGGGAGGAATTTTATATGTCTATGTATAATAGTGCTATACAGATCCTCTCTGAATTAGCACTTCATGAAAGTGGTGTAGAACTTCCAGAAAAGGCTCCTACATCTATATTCGAACAGGTAATGGATACACTATATGAGATTCCTATTCTTAATGAGTCTGAATCTGTATTTAGTGTAGAAATGGTTCCTGTGCGTACTTCTAATCGTTTAGGTTATTATTTAATTGAGATGGAAGACTTGTCTCGTTATATGATGACTAATCGTATTGATAATGTACGTGATGCTGTTGGTAATATACTTGAATGCAATGGTTTACATGGTTGCTATGATAAGGTAGCTCTGGTAATTGATGAAGCTTCCATTCTTAATGAATTAGAAGATTTAGGATTA
>Ga0256405_10002883_pt1 | contig 37376 bp, 23 predicted proteins | sample RumenRJG_02DNA_FD_189096 | JGI IMG/M metagenome (GOLD analysis project Ga0256405, IMG submission 189096) | Bovine rumen microbial communities from Lethbridge, Alberta, Canada - RJG_02 | ecosystem: Host-associated > Mammals > Digestive system > Stomach > Rumen | place: Canada: Alberta...
GACACTATCCTTGCAGCAGGTGGCAATGAGGTGCTTCAGAGTCCTGGCAAGGTGACAGCAGAAGAGGCGAAGGAGCATGCTGAGACAGAATTTGAGAAGTACCGTATCATACAAGACCGCCTCTTCAAGAGCGACTTTGACAGATACTTGGGCGAATTACCCTTTATCGACGAAACTGATACAAGATGATCATCGTAGAGTCGAAACGGGAGAAGGAGTGAAACAGGTATCTCTTACCACAACCAATCTTCCTGTTCGCCATCGTAGTTGATGGGGCCTTGCCAACCGTTGGCACGACAGACGTTAAGGATGGTTTGCTGCTGCGCTGGGGTAATCAGTCGATCGCCTTTGCGCATTTCGAAATATATACGGCGCCCAAAACTGGCAATAAGCTGCCAGCGGATTCGACGCTCCATATAGCCGGGCATATCGTGATACATATTCTTGAAACCACGCTTCATTATCGCACGCTTGTTGGGGCGGAACATCTCGCAATGCTCATTTCCATACATGGGATTGCGCTGGTTGATGGTGGTAAACATCACGCGAGTGGTGTCGGCATACTGGCCTACGAGCCAACGGAGACACTGCTCGCGAAGGGGGCAATGGTCGATAAAGCATACTTCGTAGTGATCTACCTTTTCGCGGAACACTTCTTTCTGGGTCTTCATATTCTTTTCTTGTTTCATGGGTACAAAGTTATGTAAAAAATGTGATATAAGCAAGTTTTTCAAAAAGAAATTTTATAAAAAGTAGCTAAAGCCATCACTTTTGTATATATATTATTGGTTTTCAGAAGGTTAGATAGTGACAGCTTGCCTTCTGAACCGTCACTTTGTCGTCACTTTACCGTCATCATCATCGTTATTCGTGCCATAATTATCCAGAAAAGTGGCATATTGTGCTGATTATCAATAAGTCCGCTAATAGTAACGCGAAGTGAAACTGACAGTTCCATCAGGCGGAACTAACAGTTCCTTCCTTTGGAACTGATAGTTCCACTATGCTAAACATGCTGAAACTGCTATCTAAATGATTTTGAAATATTCGGACATTATGATGAAAAGCCCCAAAAAGTGACCGCAAGGAGACGGCAAAAAGGGCAAGCCGTCACCGGTTAACTATCTAATTATCAGTAACTTAACTGACAAAGTGACGGCTTAAGCCATTTTTGAAGATAAAATTTCTAAATAAATCACTTGCACATTTCATGGGATTTTCGTAACTATCCTTGGATACCTATCTCCTTTACTCTTTGCTCAAAGTCGTCGCGGTTACCAGCGGCTTTGTTTTTGATGCGGGCGCGATAGGCGTAGATGCTGTTAGGCGAGTAGTGGAGGAACTCGGCAATCTTTGAACTCTCGTCGATACCCAGTCGGATAAGGGCAAATATGCGCAAATCGGTATTCAGTCGGCTCTTGCTCGAAGGTACGATATGCTCCTCAGGTCTGAGCAAGCTGTTGAACTCTTCAATAAATGTTGGGAACAGGCGCAGGAACACTGCATCGAAGTTGTCGAACAGCTCCTTCAACTCGTCTTCCTTTAATTGTTCAGACCCCGTCATACGCAAAAGGTCGGAATACTGGTTTGCTTTGAGTTTGCGATGTACTTTGATACGGTAGTTGTCGAGTTTATCGATGTAATCGGAGCAGATACTCAGGAACTTACCGATATACTCATCCTTTACACGATTGGCATCCGAAAGCAGGATGTTGGTAGTTAGCAGCTTCTGATTCTTGTCGGATAGCTGTTCGTTGAGTGAAACCAATTCCAGGTTGGCCTCTTTCAACTCATTACGGGCTGCAGCCAGTTGTCTACGCTTACGTCGTACATAAATATACAAGCCAAACAGAACCAACGCCAGGAAACTAACGGCTCCCACCAAGACTCGCAACAGGTGGTTGGTGTTTCGCAACTGGTTCTTGTAATTATCATTAATCACCGTGAGCACAGGCGATATCTGCCAACTGCGCAGATGGGCATTGAACATGGTGGCGCATCGCCACGAGCACTCCACATAGCGATAGGCGCGTTCCAAATCGCCCTCAGAACTCAGTTTTCCTGCCAGCATCCATAGCGATGCCTGGTCCATAATGCCGCATCGCAGGTCGCTGTTGGCCGATGAAGCCAGCCAATAACGTTCCATATCGCTATTACCTAAACGTCGATAGATTTCAGAGCGGATATAGGCCATATAGGCATAGTCAGGTGTTTCTGGCTCTACCTTCGTCTTCCAGATATCGCTGTAGTGCATAGCCTCTTCAAACTGGTTGCGTGTAAACAGTAGCGATACCTTTTTCGATAGCCAAAGGATAGAAGTGGTATCAGCCATATTAATAATAGAATCGCGATAAGCATCAGAGCGCTTATATGACTGTTGCTTAAAATCAGCATCGCTGCTGTAGAATGCCAACTCGCCATACAGATGATTCAATCCGTCGAAATAGGCTGCTTTTACATCGTCTGCCCTCAGTTGATCTGCATCCACCAGTTCGAAATACTTTTCTGCTTCACCATATGCACCGCTCTCTACATACTGCTGAGCCAAACGGATATAGCTTCCTGTTTTCAGGTCGGCACGCCCCATTTTGTCTGCCAGCCTGATACACAGATTGCCATAAGCCAAAGCCGAATCGTTCTTCAGTTTGCGATACGCATCAAACAGATCCTCGGCAAGCAAGTAACGCCTCATGGGGTCGTGGGCTTTGACGTATTGTGCTTTTAATGAGTTTATCTGTTCCTGGCGTTCGGCCAAGCGGTCGTCAAGTTGTTCGATGGCTTTGTCAAGTTGATGATAAAGCGAGTCAAAGTCAGGCTTCTCAGCAGCAGAAACGGTGCAGCCAAAGCCCCAAACTACTATTAAGAATATGAACCGTGTCATTTTAGTTATCATTGTTGTTTGTGGTTGCAAAGATAATCATTAATTTGTAAAGAACACTATATTTATTTGTTTTTTAGTCATTTTTATGTATAGAAATCATCATATTTTATCTTGATACTATCCATATTAATTGATGACGCTAAATCTAACTAACTTACTGATAATCAAACAGATGATATTTCTTATGGCCCTGAATATGTCCATATTTTCATCTTGATGACATGGCATAGTATCACTTATTGCCATAATTTTGCAACCGTAAACTTGGAGAAGTTTTATCATATAGTTAATTGGTTAGAGATGTAGTAATGAATAGTTAGTTGATGATGTTATTAACCTTGTAATCGGTAGGCATTAATTTAATAAGGTAATATAGATTGTTGAAAGGAAAAATAAAAAGGAAAAGAAAACTTTTAATTAAATAATGTCTGATAAAAAAGAATTTATGAAGAAAAGAAAAAACCTGATCGCAATGAGACGAATAGTCTTTGTCTTATTTGCAATGCTTCTTCCATTGATGGCATCAGCCCAGAAGCTGAAAGTCACGGGAGAAGTATTTGATGAACAGAACAATCCTGTTATTGGAGCGTCTGTCTTTGAGAAAGGCACCACTAATGGTGCAGTTACCGACCTTGACGGCCATTTCACCATCCAAGTGGAGAAGGGCGCCACGTTGCAGTTCAGCTACATTGGTTATGTCAGTCAGAGTGCAAAGGCTGCCGCCCAGATGAAGGTAGTGCTGAAAGAAGACAACAACCTGCTCGACGAAGTCGTAGCCATTGGCTATGGCTCTGTTAAGCGTAAGGATGTAACAACTGCTGTAAGCAGCGTATCGACCAAGGACCTTGAAAACCGTCCTATCGTATCGGCTGCTCAGGGTATGCAGGGAAAGGCTGCTGGTTTGCAGATTTCGCAAGCCAATGGTCAGCCAGGTAGTGCTCCTACCGTACGTGTGCGTGGTACCACTTCTCTGAATGGTAGTAATAACCCTCTCTATGTAGTCGACGGCGTGCCTTTCGAGGATATCGACTTCCTGGCAGCCGATGATATCGATGATATCCAGATTCTGAAAGATGCCTCAAGTGCAGCTATCTATGGTAGCCGTGCTGCCAATGGCGTTATCATCATCGGCACCAAGCAAGGCAAACAGGGTGTTGCCAAGGTAAGTCTGAATGCTCACTATTCTTTCTCGCAGGTAAACCATACCCCAAAAGTGCTCAACGCCTGGGAGTATAAGGAACTGCAGGACGAGATAGGTCTTGTTAAGTTGCCTGAGGGTCTGGAAGATCAGACCGACTGGAAGAAAGAAACCTTCCGTACTGGTGCTGTTCAGAACTATCAGTTGCAGATTACCAATGGTAACGACAAGCTGCGCTACTACCTCTCTGGTGGTTACACACGCGAGAACGGTGTGATCAAGGAGACCGACTTTGAGCGTTACAACTTCCGTGCTGCTGTTGAGAATGATTTGCGCAAGTGGCTCCGTCTGAATGCCAGCGTAACCTATTCTGATTATACCTATCGTGGTGGTATCATCTCAGGTAATGGTGCTAACCGTGGTGGTGTGCTCATGTCGGTCATCAACACTCCAACCTATGCGCCCATCATGGACCCTGAGAACCCAACTCAGTATAACAACAACTTCTATGGTGTCAATATCACCAGTCCGCTGAACAATATCGCTCGTACCAAGGACAATCGCTCTAACTACAACAAGCTGATTGCCACAGGTAAAGCTACTGTTTATTTCCTGCCAGAGCTCACACTTACATCCAGTCTCTCAATGGAGCGCACCCAGGGAAAGACCATGAACTTCCTGGATCCTAACGAGACACAGTACGGACGTGACACCAAGGGTACTGGTTACGATGCACGCAGCATCCGCACCACACTCACATTCGATAACATCCTGAACTTCAAGAAAAACTTTGGCGCTCATGGCATCGACGTGATGCTGGGTTCATCAGGTACTACCGATAAGAGTTCTAACAACTGGATTAATGGCTCGAACTATGCCAACGACGATATCAAGACACTGAACGGTGCCAACAAGATTTCGTGGACCGATACAGGCTCTTGGGCTGGTCACTGGGCTATGCAGTCGTACTTTGCACGTCTGTCATACAATCTCAACGACACCTATCTCTTTACAGCCAATATGCGTGCCGATGGTTCGTCGAAACTGGCTCCTGGTCATCGCTGGGGCTACTTCCCCTCATTCTCTGCTGCATGGCGCGTTACCCAGGAGAAGTTCATGAAGAACATCAAGTGGATTGACGACTTGAAGATTCGTGGTGGCTGGGGACAGACTGGTAACCAGAGCGGACTGGGCAACAACAGCTATCTGGCAGCATACAACATCAACCGCATCCAGTGGTTTGGCGAGGGCAACGATGCCAATGCTACACCTACCCGCAGCCAGAGCTCACTCTCTAATCCTGAGCTCACTTGGGAGACAACCACTCAGACCGACTTGGGTATCGACATCACCGTGCTCAACAATCGTTTGACACTGTATGCCGACTACTATTACAAGAAGACCAGCGACATGCTGATGTGGATCACCCTGCCCACAGGTTCTGCTGCTGCCAACTCTCTGCCATACAATGGCGGCGAAATCGTGAACAAAGGTTTCGAGTTCACCATCAGCTCAAAGAACATCATCAGCAAGAACTTCAAGTGGAACACCGACTTCAACATCTCTTTCAACCGTAACGAGCTGAAGAGTCTGAAACTTACACAGATTTATTATGCTGCTACTACCACCGACTTTATCAAGGAGGCTGTGGTTCGCAACACACCAGGTCGTCCACTCGGCTCATTCTGGGGTTATATCAGCGATGGTGTTGACCCAGAGACAGGTGAGCTGATGTATCGCGATGTGAATGGCGATGGCATGGTTTCAGCTTCTGACCGTACATACATTGGCGATCCTAATCCCGATTTTACTTTCGGTTTAACCAACACATTCTCATATAAAGGTCTCAATCTTAGTGTACTTATCCAGGGTAGTTATGGCAACGATGTGTATAACGTAGGCCGCATGGAGACAGAGGGTATGTACGATGGTAAGAACCAGACCACCCGTGTGCTTGAGCGCTGGCGTGTTCCTGGTCAGATTACCGATGTGCCTAAGGCTGGTTTCGAGATGCACAACTCCAGCTACTTCCTCGAGGATGGTTCGTATGTTCGTCTGAAGGATGTATCGCTCTCTTACGACGTTCCACGCCACATCATCAAGCGCATTGGTCTCACCAAGCTGCAGCCATACATGTCGGCAACCAACCTGCTCACCCTTACCAAGTATAGGGGCATGGACCCAGAGGTTAACCAGAATGGTAACAGTGGTGCTGTTCAGGGGCTCGACTGGGGTACCTATCCACTCTGCAAGTCATTCTCTATTGGTTTGAAAGTTGAATTTTAATTAAGTATCAAGAATATGAATAACAATATATATCAATATATCCGTGCTGGTATTCTGGGTTGCGCTGTTGGCGGCATGCTGATTTCATGCTCGCTCGACCAGAAGCCTATCTCCGATGCCACCGAGCTTACCGAAGGTGTGCTCACCGATACCGTAGCAGCTGTGCTGAAGGACAAACAGGCCGCTCTCGACCAGCGCAAGAATCTGTATGAACTGTTGCGTAACCGTCAGGAGCACTGGTCGCTCGACATGCTGCTCATTGCTGAGGCACACTCTGACAATGCCTATGCTGGTACTACTGGTGCTGAGGTTGTGCCTTACGAGACAAACTCTATCGATGCCTCAAACTCTGTTCTGAGCCGCGACTGGACGCGCTATCTGGCTGATGTGGCCCAGGCTAATGTGCTCATCAATGGTCTCGACGAATTGCGCGCCAAGAATCTGGTAAGCGATGCCGAGTGTCGCCAGTGGCAGGCCGAAGGTAAGATCTTCCGTGCCCTTATCATGTTTGATATGGCCAGATTGTGGGGCTCGTTCCCTGTCATCACCGATATTGCCAAGACCATCACTAACGATAATGTAGAGGAAGTTTATCCTACCTATTACCCTCCAAAGAAGACTACCGAGGAGTGCTATCAGCAGGTGATCAAGGACCTGGAGGAGGCTTTGCCTGATGCGCCAGAGTTCTCAAATACCGACCGCACCCTGCTCACTAAGGCGGTAGCTCAGGCCATGCTGGCCAAGGTTTATGCCGAGCGTCCTGTGCAGGATTACAGCAAGGTGATAGAGTATGCAGAGAAAGTGAAGGCAACTGCAGGCTTGACACTTGAGCCAGAGTATGCCACTCTGTTTGGCTACGATGCCGACAAGAAGGATTGCGTGAAGCGCAACACCAGCGAGGGTATTCTCGAGGTTCACTATTCTACAGGTAACGGTAACTGGGAGACCTGGATGTATGGTCGCCAGTTGGATGACTACGAGTACTACTTTACATGGGCTAAGTGGATTACCCCATCTCGCGACCTGATTCGCGACTTCACCGAGGAAGGCGACGAGATTCGTTTCAACGAGAGCGTGGTTTACTATGAGTGCACTTGGAACAACTACTACCCAGCATCTCACTATCCATTCATGTACAAGTGCCGTTCATCTTATCAGAACCGCTACAAGCTGCGTCTGGCTGATATCCTGCTGATGGAGGCCGAGGCTTATGCTCATCAGGGCAATGCCCAGCAGGCAGCAGCTCTGGTCAATCAGATTCGTCAGCGTGTAAACCTGAAGGATATCGATGTCTCTGGCGATATGGTAGAAAAGGTTCTGCACGAGCGCCGCTTGGAGCTTGCTTTCGAAGGACAGCGCTGGTTCGACCTCTGTCGTAACGGTAAGGTAGAGCAGTATATGAATGCTGTTTATGCCAAGGATGCTGGTCGTCTGGCTCAGAAGCGCACCTTCGACGAGAATTCTTATCTGCTGCCTCTGCCACAGACAGCCCTCGACGAGAATATTAATCTTGAACAAAATCCTGGATACTAATAGTAATTGAGAATTGAAAACTGATAATTGATAATTACAACAATGAAAACAAATATGTCAATATTAAGCATAGCAACCGCACTGTTGCTCTCTACAGCAGCTTGCTCTAACAGTGCATCAATCGACGATACCCCTCGTCCAGCCGATCAGGGTAGCTCACCAGAGCCCACTGGTCGCGTAGCCACCATCTATACCACTACAGGCAATGGTGCACAACTGCTCGACATGAGCAAGGCCGAAGTGTTTACTGGTAACAACATGGCGCCTTCTACCATCATCGTCGATCCTGCTCAGCAGTTCCAGACAATGGATGGTTTCGGATTCGCCATCACTTATTCTACCTGCTACAATCTGCTCAAGATGCAGCCTGAGGAGCGCACTGCCTTCCTCAAGCAGACCTATTCTGAGACCGAGGGATATGGTGTGAGCTACGCACGTATCAGCATTGGTTGTAACGACTTCTCATCTACAGAGTATTCACTCTGCGATGAGCCTGGACTTGATAACTTCCGTCTTTACAGCGACGAGACTCAGTATGTCATCCCCGTGCTGAAGGAGATTCTTGCTATCAACCCCAACGTGAAGATTATCGCTGCTCCTTGGACTTGTCCTAAATGGATGAAGGTTTCGGATATCGACACCAAGAAGCCTTTCGACTCTTGGACCGACGGTCACCTGAATCCTGACTATCGTAAGGACTATGCCCAGTACTTCGTTAAGTTCATTGCTGCCATGAAGCAGCAGGGCATCAATATCTATGCCGTTTCACCACAGAACGAGCCTCTCAACAAGGCCAACTGCGCATCGCTCTACATGCCTTGGCAGGAGGAAGCGCCATTCGTAGCCGAGTTGGCTTCTGCTTTCAAGAAGAATGGTATCAGCACCAAGATATACCTCTTCGATCATAACTACAACTATGATAATATCGAGGATCAGCAGGAATATCCAGTAAAGGTTTACAATGCACTTGGCAATGAGTTCGAGGGTTCTGAGCTGGTGGTTGGTTCTGCCTATCACGACTATGGTGGTAAGAACACCGAGCTGACCGACATCCACACCCAGGCTCCTGACAAGGAACTCATCTTCTCTGAGTCAAGCATTGGCACATGGAACGATGGTCGTAACCTTTCTAAGCGCCTTATGGAGGATATGAAGAACGTTACTCTGGGCACTGTTAACCAGTGGTGTAAGGCTGTGCTGGTATGGAACCTGATGCTCGATATGAACATGGGCCCCAACCTGGATGGTGGTTGCCAGACATGCTTTGGCGCTGTTGATATCTCGATGGACTATAAGACCATCACTCGCAACTCTCACTATTATGTGATCTCTCACATGTCGAGTGTAGTTCGCCCCGATGCTCAGCGTATTGGTGTTTCTCAGCGTTCACTCGTCAAGAACGGACTTGTATACTCTGCTTTCCGCAATCCTGACGGCACCTACGCCACAGTAGTTCTTAACAGCTCTGATGAGAATGTAACTGCCGTTATCAGCGATGGTCAGAATCACTTCCGCACAGTCATCCCTGCACAGGGTGTGGTTTCATGCAAATGGTAGTTGAAACTATTGATAATTGATAATTGACAATTGATAATTATGAAGACTAAGATATCAAGAATTGGCAGCATGCTTCTTGGAGCAGCACTGTTCATGTTCACTTCGTGTATCGACGAAGATTACAAGAATATTGTTAAGCAGGGCGATCCGCTTATCGGCGTTAGCAGTCTGGGCACTGCTCAGATGGGGCAGCAGACCACCTTTAACGTAAACTGTACTGATAAGAAGGGCGAACGCCTTTCTACCCTCAAGGCCGAACTGCTGTTCACCAATGAGACTGTGGATGCCACCACCATCCGTACTAAGGAGGCAGGCGACTATAGTGTGACGCTGAATGTGCCCTACCTGCAGTATATCCCCAATGGCGAGGCTATCGTACGCCTCACCCTGCAGAACGTCACCACCTCTACCACCATCATCGAGGTTCCCCTCACCGTAGAGCGTCCTCACCTCAGCAATCTGCAGTTCATCACTGCCGACAGCACTGTTTACCAGATGACAGAGGGCGACGACTATCTCTATACCACAACCATCCATACCAGCGAAAGTGCCTTCAAGGGCTACTTCATGACTCAGGACGGCGAGTGGAGTTTTGGTAGCAATGGTACCGAGATTGCATTGGGCCAGAAGGGTAGCATCGACTTCCAGACCAACAATGCTGGCGATGTGGTAGTGAGCTTCAACACTTGCGACTATAGCTATGGTCCTAACGAGGAGATCACCATCCAGCCACTTAACTTCACCGAGGCCGAGAACATCATCACCCGCCAGCTTGAGCAGGGGCGTGAGTACACCATCGGTGGTATCGTAAGCAGCGAGTGGTTTATCGACAACGACTTCTTCGAGCTTAACGATGCAGGCAACTACGTGTTTCTGGGTATCGATGGCATCTATACCCTCACTGCCTACTCTAAGTATCAGTTCCTGCAGGTATATAGCGGTACTGCCAACGAGCCTGCCACACTCCAGTCTGATGGTTCTGGTGCCATCTGGGTGATTGGTGGCAATGGCATCAACAAGCCATACCTCACCAGTTCTAATAACAATGGCTGGTGGACAGGTACAGAGTGGGATCAGCCTATGGTTCAAGTCAAGGATAAGGTATATCAGCTTACCCTCACCGTTGGCAAGCAGCTCTCTGCCAGCGATGTCAACTTCAAGTTCTTCGGTCAGCCCAACTGGGGCACTGAGTTCAAGGGCGATGGCAGCGACTATTCACTGGTTTGCGATCACGACGTATTCGGTGTGGGCGATGGCAATGGTCACGACAATGGTAACATCTACCTGAAGGAGGGTGCCACCCTTACCGAGGGCGATGTATATATCTTCACGATTAACCTGACTGGCGGCACCAAGAATGCACCACTCACCATCAAGAAGGGTGCTGGCGAGGGCGTACAGACTGTTACCTTGGCCGACAAGGAGCCACAAGCCATGACCCTGAAGAAGGGTATGACCGTACAGTTCGAAGGCATCGTGGGCAGCAACTGGTATGTTGATCCTGACTTCTTCAAGGCCAATGGCGATGGTACCTACACCTTCCTCTGCATCAATGGTCAGTATGCTATTAAGGCCTATGCCGACTATGAGTACGTACAGGTTTACCCCATCAACGACGAGGGTAAGCCAGCCACCATGCAGGCCGATGGCACTGGTTCTATCTGGATTATAGGTAGCGACTGTGTGAACAAGCCACTGCTCACATCGGCCAACAACAAGAGCTGGTGGACCGACCCCGACTGGGATCAGTGTATGGCTCCAATAGCCAAGGGCGTTTATCGCATCACACTCACCGTAGGTCAGCAGCTGGCAGCCACCGGTATCAACTTCAAGTTCTTCGGTCAGCCCACATGGGGTATCGAGTTCAACGGACAGGGTGGCGACTACCATCTTGACAGTGACAACGACTGGTTCCGCGTTAACGCTGCCGATAGCGACAATGGTAACATCTTCCTGAAGGAAGGTGCCGTGCTCAACGATGGTGACACCTTCGTCTTTACCATCGACCTGACAGCCGGCGTCGCCAACGGCGTACTAACGGTCGAGAAAAAATAACATATTCTCTACATCATCTTCAACTATCGCTGGGCGGAAATCCTCGTCTGCCAGCGATAGTTGAACGTTTTTAAGCGTGATATTACGGACATGACGCAGATAGAAGCCCCATGCAGGCAACTCGCCAAACATGGTGAATTCAGGATATTTGTTGATTTGTTCTGGTACATCGCTCTTGCGCCAAAGGGGTACGTAGGCCATACCTTTAGTAGCGCGACCAGGATAGGTTATGTTTATGTTTTCAAGATAGATGTTCTCGATTGGGTTGTCAGGAATGCCACAGATAGGAGCAGGATGGACGTTGTGGAAATAGTCTACCTCTGGGCCACGAAGGTCGTAGTTGATATCTGGACGCTCAAAAGGTATCTGTGCCGTAAGGTTGGTAATGCGTACGTTTCTGATGGCACCTTTCCTATTGCCAGAACGCTGGCCCAATCGGATAAAGAGTGCATTGCCTGTATTCTTGGCGATGATGTCATCAGCTGAAACGTCCTCTATGATGGCACCATCCACACTCTCGATAGCAAGGGCCGAGCGGAAGGTATCAAACACGCGTATGCCACTGATGCTGATATTGCGAAATCCGCCATACGAAGCTGTACCAAACTTAATGGCAGAGGCACTGCTACGAATCTCGCAATTGCGGATATTGATGTCCTCATTGCAGCTTCCTGGATTGTATGATTTCAAGCATATACCATCATCGGCACTATTCACACGGCAATTCTCTATCAGCACCTGTTTGCAGTCAGTCAGGTCGATACCATCGTTATTCCAATAGGCGCGATTGAAGATATCAAGTCCGCTGAGCATCACATCTGTGCACTGATGGAAAGAGAGTCCCCATCCAGCGCTGTTTCGCAGATGAACACCCTCTATGCGGACATTCTTACAATCTACAAAATTGAAAAGCGTAGGACGAACCAACTCGCTTGGGCGCTGACGACGCTTATTGTAATTGGGATCGATACGTTCGCCAGTATGGTGAAGACTATCAATGGTCAATGCCAAAGCCAGACCTTGTCCATCGATAGTTCCCTTGCCTGTAATAGCAATATCAAGTGCATCTTTGGCGATGATGAGACCAAGTTGCGATTTATCCTTTCGTTCATCGCCAGCCGACTGCTTAGTTTCCACCTTATTATAATCATAAGGCGATGTGCTACCAAAGATTACTGCACCTTCTTCAAGATACAGCTCAACGCCACTCTTAAGTTCCAACTGCCCAGTATGGTATTCGCCTTTTGGGAATGTAATCCGTCCCCCACCATTGGTTGATACCTTATCGATGAGCGACTGCAAGTCCTTTGTGCCCATACCAGGATGAGCTTTTTTGTTAATTAGCGGAAGGAAGACCTCTGGGCGATCAAGGTTTACCAAGTCGGCCTTCTTGTCGATTACTAATTGGAACTGAGATGTGTCGTCTTCTTGGCAGGCGGCCATCACTTTGATGTTGTGTTGATGACAATAGGTGCAAAACTCGTCTGTAATCTTTTCTGGAGCTATCTCTACGTATGATGGCGTGCAGATGCCTTGCCAATATTTCAGTCGCTCTATGTCGCCAGCATTCACCTTTATCTTCATCTCTGGGGCGAGGGTGATGAACTCGCGAAGCATTGCCTCGTCGCCAAACCAGAAGAAACTCTTATCGGCAAAACCTTTCTTGCGTACAAGTTTTACCAAGTCAGGAATAGGTGTTCCTCGTTTTACGTCGAAAAACACGTATGCCTTACCCTGCAGATAGTCGAGCATTTCAGCTATCGAAGGGAGTGGGGTGCTAGCAAACTTAGGACTAAACCAACTGCCTGCGTCGAGTTTGCGCACGTCCTTAGCCTTCATTTCTGCAAGTTTGCCTTTTCCGTTAGTGGTACGGTCGAGTGTCTCGTCGTGCAAATTAAACAGCACACCGTCTTTAGATTTGCGCACGTCGAGCTCTATCCACTTGGCGCCATACTTCAGGGCCGAGTCGGTAGAAGCAATAGTGTTTTCAGGAGCCAAAGCATTAGCCCCACGATGAACTACTATCTCGATAGAATTCTGGGCAGCCACAGCTGTGACTGCCCAGATAAATAGAGATGTTATAAATACTTTCAAATTAATAGCCTGCATTCTGTGACCAACCTTCGTTAACATCGAGGTCACCCTTCTTGATTGGGAAGATACGGCGAGTCTTCTCGAAGTTAGCATTTGGATTGTTCTTGTAGTGTGGGAACCACTCATCCTCATAGTGACCGAAACGGATCATATCGTTACGACGCCAGAGCTCATCGAAGAACTCACGACCACGCTCCATATAGATATCGTCAAGAGTTGGGTCATTATCGAGTGTAGGAGCACCTACATATGTACGAATCTGGTTGAAGAGCTCCTTTGAACCGCTCTGACCAGCACGCACCATAGCCTCAGCCTTTGTCAAGAGAATATCTGCATAACGGAAAATGGGAACGTCGTTTGACTGGTTACGTCCATTAGAGTAGTCGTTGTTGCAAACAAACCACTTTGAAGAACGATAACCCTGACGCCAACCTTCGAGGTCATCACCTACATCAACAGATGCAAGTTCACCAGGGACAGCGATGTCCTTTGTGAGCACGAGAGGATTGCCATTACGGTCAAGACACTTAACATCTGTTGGGAGCAAAGTTTCTTTATCATATACATAAACCTGACCATTTGCAGGGTTGTGATCCTTGTCCTCAAGACCGAATATCATCCAGTTACGCTGGTCGCCTTTAAGGTTGAAACGACTTACGCACTCAGGGGTAAGAGTCATGTAAGCACCACCAGAGTTGTTGAGGAACTCACCGAACATAGATGGGTCGAGCTTCTTGATATCCTTGTAAGAGTGTGAACGGCCCCACTGCATGCCCTGTGCTGTGCTAGTGTCATACTCCATGGCATAGATGAAGTCCTTGATAGTACCAGCCTTTACACGCTCTGTGTTGTCCCAATTGAACTTGAAACGATACTCGTCTGGACCGAGAGCGAACTTGCCACTCTTGATGAGTTCATCACAAAGAGCGATACAATCATTCAGCTTCTCATTCTTAGCAGTAGCTGCATCGTAGCTTTCCACAGCAGCAGCAGTATAAACTGGCCAGTTGATGTAGAGCTTAACAAGGAGAGCCTGAGCCATGTACTTGGTTGGTTTTCCATAATAGTCGCCGAATACATCGGTAGAGAGTTTGTCGGCAGCAATGATTTCAAGAAGTTCCTTCTCGATGTACTTTGCTACCTCAGCACGTGGGTGACGATTGTTTGGATCGAGCCCGTGCTCAGTTACATAGTCACCATCAGCGATGGGCACATCGCCCCACATATCCATTTCAAGGAATGTATGGAAAGCACGCATAAGGCGAGCCTCATAACGGTTCTGCTCAGGATAAGAAGAGCCGGCAATCTCGCTAGCGAGCACATTAGCCTTACCCAATTCTGACATCCAGTCAAGAACGGCATCCTCGTAGTTATAGTTATGATATGCTGAGTGAGCATACGTATAGCCATCAACCCAGTTACCAGAATATGACACTGAAGTATATTCGTCAGAAGAGAGACATGTAGCCTCCATATAGCGGCGACCAAGAGTACCTCTGAATTTAATGAAAAGGTCGTTCATGTTCGCGTTGACAGCAGCCTCGGTACCAGGCATCTGGGTGTACTGAGAATCTACATCAACATCCAAATCTGTACAGCTGCTAAAAACCAGACCCAGAAGGGCAGCTGAAAGGATTATTTTATTTGTTTTCATATTCATATTCGCTTAATATTTTAGAAGTTAATCTTAGCACCGACCATAGTAGTACGAGTATGTGGGTAATTTGACCAACGATAGTCAACACCCGGATCAATACCACCGAGGTTAACCTCTGGGTCAAGACCCTTGTAGCTTGTGATGGTGAATACGTTGTTCATTGTAGCATAGAGTTGGAGGCTCTTAATCCAACCACCGAAGTTGTTGAATGTGTAACCTACAGTAAGGCTCTGGAGACGGATATAGTCACCCTTCTCGATGAACTTGTCAGATGGGATGTTAGAACCTGTATCTTTAGGAGAACGCTCATTAACGAATTCCGTCATGACGTTCTTGCCACCAGCGAAGAAGTCAGGTGCTGTATAGTGAGCACGGAGACCATTGTAAACCTTATGTCCGAATACACCTGTGAAGAAACAAGAGAAGTCCCAGTTCTTATAGTTCACGGTGTTGTTCCAACCGAGGTTCAACTTAGGCTGTGCACAACCTGTGATAGTACGATCCTTGTAATCCGGGTCAGTTGTTGTGCCACCATCGCGGTTGCCATTCGCGTCGCGTGTGTAGTATTCAGAGACTCCGTCTGCGTTATAGCCAGCCCATTCGTATGTGTAGAATGTTCCAAGAGGCTCACCTTCCATAACACGCTGTGTCCAACCGTTAGCAGAAACACCAGCAACCATTGGATCGCCCTGTGCGAATGTAGAAGTCTTATACTTATCGTTAGAGAGCTTATCTACAACATTCTTGTTGTGTGAGAGGTTGAGAGTTGTAGTCCAAGTAAAGTTCTTAGTCTGAACAGGAACAGCGTTGATAGTGAACTCAATACCCTTGTTTGTGATCTCACCTACGTTAGCAGCAATAGAGTTGAATGGGTAGATGTATGAAGATACTGGATAATCCCAGATAAGATCCTTTGTCTTCTTATGGTAGAATTCGATAGATCCGTTAATACGACCCTTGAGGAATGCGTAGTCAAGACCGATGTTCAGCATACCTGTTGACTCCCACTTAAGATCAGGGTTGGCCAGCTTTGTAGCGCTAAGCATTACATAACCATCCTTAACATCGCCTGTTGAGCCGTATGTAGGAACAGCTGTATAAGCACCGAAGCCCATAGCGTTACCAGATACACCATAACCTGCACGAAGCTTCAAGTTAGAGAAGATTTTCTGATTCTTCATGAACTCTTCCTCTGTGATGTTCCATGCCAAAGAGATTGATGGGAATGTACCCCATCGATGGCCATCACCGAATACTGAGGAACCGTCACGACGAATAGTTGCCTGAGCCATATACTTACCATTGTAAGAATAAGCTACACGACCATAGAATGAAATGTTGCGAATAGTCTCGATAGTACCAGACTCAACCCACTTCATACCATTCTTCATTTCACCTGCATAAGTGAGGTTGTTCCAACCGATTGTATCATCGAAGAAGTTGTTAACGCGAAGGCCGAAACCGTCATTGTTTACCTTCTCCTCCCATGAGTAACCAATCATGGCACTAAGCTTGTGAACATCATTGAAAGTCTTATCGAAGTTGCCGTATGTTTCGAATGTTGTTGAGTGACCGAAATATGTGCTACGATGTGCTACACCGTTGAAATCAGGGCTTGTAGAACCATACTTTTCAATGACCTGAGAGTTGTGTGAGTCGTAAGCGCTATATGTACGCTGGTGTGTATCGTAAGAGAAGTTTGCATTCCATGTGAAGCCCTCAAAAATGTTTGCGGTAGCCTTAGCGATGAACTGCAAACGCTTCCACTCTGTCTGTGACTTGTTCTCGTTGATGAGTGAGAGTGGGTTATAGTTGCTTGAACCATCACCCTTTGTCCAGTTACCATCAGCATCTCTTGTAGAGAGTGTTGGGTTGAAGTAGTTCATAGCGTCAAGAACAGAACGACCTTCGTCACCCATTGGAACACCAACATACTTGCCTGTCATTCCGTTGACACTTACAGAAAGGTCAAGGCGATCCTTTAGAATCTTTGTAGAAAGGAGTGAACGGAGGTTTGCGCGCTGGTTCTCAGAACCAACAACAACACCCTGACGGTTTGCATAGTTGATAGAAGCCATGTATCTGGTCTTGCCATTACCACCATTGATACCTACGTTATGGTTGTGGCTGACACCTGTACGGAGTGCTTCATCCTGCCAGTTTGTATTGCCATTGCCATCGTACATGTAGTTGATGTTGTTCTTCTTTACATAGTTGCGGATATCATTCGCAGAAGCCATGTCGAGAGTCTTGAGAACATTGTCGAAAGCCACATAACCGTTATAGGTTACATTGGTGCGATCGTTTTTGCTACCGCTCTTGGTAGTGATGATGATCACACCGTTAGCAGCCTTAGAACCGTAGATGGCGGTTGCTGTAGCATCGCGGAGCACGTCGATGCTCTCAATATCATCAGGAGCAACCATCGAGATGTCTACTCCAGGAATACCATCGATTACATAGTAAGGAGACATAGCACCGCTACGCAGTGAAGAAGCACCACGCAGAGTGATAGAAGCACCACCGTTGGGGTCGCCATTAGAGGTAACAACCAAACCAGCCACCTTACCCTGCAGCATAGAAGCGGGGTCGGTGAATACACCACGGTTCAGGTCTTCAGCTTTAACGGTGGTAATAGATGAGGTAACGTCCTTACGGCGCATTGTACCATAACCTACTACTACTACTTCGTTCAGCACCTTGTTGTCCTCCTCGAGGGTAACCTTCATGCCATTCTTTGCAGGAATAGTCTGTGAAAGATAACCTACATAAGAGAATATAAGTTTTGCATTTTGTTTAACTGTGATTGAGAAGTCACCATTGAAATCGGTAACAACTCCATTGCTTGTTCCAGCCTCCAGAACGCTTACGCCAATCAGAGGCTCACCTGTTGCATCCAGTACAGTACCTGACACCTTGTTCTGTGCCATCATCACTGCACTGCACAACAAAAAGAACACGAAGAACATTGCCTTCTGGGTTCCTTGCTTGAGATTTAGGATCTTTTGCATAATTAATAATTAAAGTTAGTATAAAAGATAATTTAAAATTATTCAATCGTAACAGTTGCGTTTTCGGTTACCAGAGGCACCTGCATGGCCTGCATGGCTTTCAGATCGGCCTTGATAAAGCCTTCGCCCTTGCAAGGGCGTTTGTCCATACTGGATGATGGGTGATGGGTGTTAGGTGTTAGACGTACGCGGACATTGTTGAAATAGATGTCGCGAACCTTGCCTGGCACGTCACCGCCTACAAAGCAACCGTTCTCGCTGGTGGCGGTGATGTTGTTGAAGTAGATACGGCTCACTTCGCCACACTTGCCCTCTATCTGTCCCTTGGGGAATCGCCAGTTGGCATCCTTATGATTGCCGTTGGCACGTGGATAGCTGGTCACGTAGATAGGCTCTGCCTTTCCCCACCACACATCGCTCCATAGGCGACAGTCTAACTGAATGTTCGAGAAAACAATATCGGTTACAGTACCCTCGTCGCGATTCTGGATGCCCAGACCTCGGTTAGAGCCTGTGATGATGCAGTTGTCGAACACCACATTGTAAATGGAATCCATGTTCTCGCTACCAATCTTAATGGCACACGAACGGCTTGACATCACACAGTTGGTGACGGTGATGTCGTGGCATGAGCCATACTGTTCGAACTCACGACGGTTCTTCAGGCAGATGCAGTCGTCGCCGCTGGTGATGTGGCAGTTGGCTATGCGTACATGCTTTGAGTGATCCAGGTCGATACCATCGCCATTGCGAATCTTTAAGTTATTCAGCAGGTTGATGCCGTCAATCACGGCTTCATCGCACCCAATGAGATGAACGGTCCAGTAGGCACCCTCCTTGATGGTTACATCGCGGATGGTGAGGTTCTTTACATCAGTCAGCGTAAGCACATGTGGACGTGGATCGAAAGTCTGGTCCTTCAGAGGCTTCAGCTCGTAGCTGTCACTTAGCTCAGCTCCCATAAAGGCAATACCATTGCCGTGAATGGTTCCCTTGCCGGCAATGCTGATGTTCTCGGCATGATTGGCCCAGAGCCACAGCATTCCCTCGCCTCGGTTCTCGCCAAAGGCACTCAGTTTGTAAATGCTTTCATCGGGATTGGCTTTCAGTGTGGCGGTAGCTTCAAGATATAACTCTACATTGCTTTTCAGTTCGATAGGTCCTGCCAAGAAGGTATGATTACGTGGCAACAGCACCCTGCCGCCTCCTTCCTGAGAACATCGATTAATGGTACGCTGTATTGCTTGGGCATCATCAGTGATGCCATCGCCAACAGCTCCTGCTGCCGTCACATCGTAGATAGTCTGTGCCGCTGATGGTATGATAACCACCCAAAGCAGAATAATCTGCAATAACGTTCGTTTGGTCATTTAATATTAGTAGCAACGAATAATTCGGGTGCAAAGTTAGTATATTTTTCGAATAAAACAAATTTTTTTGCAAAAAAATGTTATCTTTGCACCCGAAACCAACTGAATAAGGTATTTGGACTCAAACTTATGACAGATATTTGTTGCATCGGACATATAACTCGCGATAGGATTATTACTCAGAATCCCCCTATGACTGCCCATTGTGCAGGAGGCTCGGCTTACTATATGGCTTGGGCTATAGAGGCATTGCCTCACGACGTAGACTTCCACATGATGACCTCGGTTAGCCGCGAGGTGATGCCTGAAGTAGAGAAACTGCGCAAGGCTGGAGTCAGAGTGACGGCTTTCGAGAGTCCCACAAATGTATTCTTCGAGAACAAGTATGGTGCAAATATGGACAATCGCACCCAGCGTGTGCTGGCAAAGTCGGCACCTTTTACCCTCGAGCAGTTGAAGGATGAAGAGGCTCGTGTGTATCATCTTGGTACACTGCTGGCTGATGATTTTGCTCCTGAGATAGTAGAGTATCTGGCCAGTAAGGGCGATGTGAGCATCGACGTGCAGGGCTATCTGCGTGAGGTTGACGGCGAACAGGTAAAAGCTTGCGAGTGGACCGACAAACTGCGCCTACTGAAGCATACGGCTATCCTGAAGGTTAATGAGTGGGAGTGCCTGACGCTTACTGGTATAACCGATCCACGCGAGGCAGCCCAGCAGATACACCAGTGGGGTGTTCGCGAGGTTATTGTGACTTTGGGTGGAGGCGGCTCAATGATTCTGGCCGAAGGCAAGTTCTATGTTACGCCAGCCTATGCCCCATCTAAGCTTGTTGATGCTACAGGCTGTGGCGATACCTACAGTGCCGGCTATCTCTATGCTCGTGCCAAGGGAATGGGTTATGCTGAAAGTTCGCAGTTTGCTGCCGCCATGTGTACCCTGAAACTTGAGCATACGGGTCCCTTTGCTCACAAAATAGAAGATGTTTACCAGATAATTAAGAACAATCAATAATAACCAATTCAACGTATGTATCAATTTAAAGCTATTTCGCGTGGACTCCTAATGGCCTTGATGCTGTCATCGGCTACTGGCGCCGTCTGCGCCCAAGATCGGTTGTATGCCGATGAATTCCCTTTGGGAGATGTTACACTGCTTGAAGGACCGCTGAAGAAAGCGCGCGACCTGAACATCAACACACTGCTTAAGTACGACTGCGACCGACTGTTGGCGCCTTATCTCAAAGAAGCAGGACTCACACCTAAAGGAAAGTCATACCCCAACTGGGACGGACTTGACGGACACGTAGGCGGACACTATCTTACAGCAATGGCGATTAATGCTGCTACTGGCGACAAAGAGTGCCAGAAGCGTATGGAGTACTTTATCAGCGAGCTGCAGGCTTGTGCCGATGCCAATGCCAAGAACCATCCTGAATGGGGAAAAGGCTATGTGGGTGGTGTGCCTGGCAGCGATCGTATTTGGGGAAAATTCAAGAAAGGAAACTTCGGCCCTTACTATGGTGCATGGGTACCTTTCTATAATATACACAAGATGTATGCTGGACTGCGCGATGCCTGGGTTTATTGTGGCAACGAGCAGGCCAAACAGCTCTTCCTCGGATTCTGCGACTGGGCTATCGACCTGACGGCAGGACTTACTGATGCTCAGGTGGAGCGTGCACTCGACACAGAGCATGGCGGTATGAACGAGGTGCTGGCAGATGCCTATGCCATCACTGGCCAGCAGAAGTATCTGGATGTGGCTCGCCGATTCTCACATCGCCGACTGCTTAATCCGTTGATGCAGCGTCGCGATATTCTCGACAATATGCATGCTAACACCCAGGTGCCTAAGGTGATAGGTTTTGAACGTATAGCCGAGCTGGGGAACGATGAGGCTTACCACACAGCAGGTGCATACTTCTGGGATATCGTAACTGGTGAGCGCACACTGGCCTTTGGTGGCAACAGCCGTCGTGAGCATTTTCCCAGCAAGGAGGCCTGTCAGGACTTTGTGCAGGACATCGACGGCCCTGAGAGCTGTAACACCAATAATATGATGAAACTGACAGAGGATCTGCATCGTCGTAACCCAGAGGCACGCTTTGCCGATTATTACGAGGTGGCTATGTTCAACCATATCCTCTCTACTCAGCATCCAGAGCATGGTGGCTATGTTTATTTTACCTCTGCTCGTCCTCGTCATTATCGTAACTACTCTGCGCCTAACGAGGCCATGTGGTGCTGTGTGGGAACAGGTATGGAGAATCATGGCAAATACGGTCAGTTTGTATATACCCATCATGCAAACGCTCTCTACGTGAACCTCTTTGTGGCTTCAGAACTGAATTGGAAAGAAAAAGGCCTCAAACTGCGCCAGGAAACACAGTTCCCATACGCAGAGAACAGCCGTATAACCATCACACAATCGCCCAATACCAAACAGCCAATACCCATCATGGTGCGCTATCCAGGTTGGGTAAAACCAGGGCAGTTCAGCGTGAAGGTGAACGGCAAGCCCGTGAGCATCGTGACTGGTCCTGCCAGCTATGTCACTATCGACCGTCAGTGGAAGAAGGGCGACGTGGTGGATATCCAGTTCCCCATGCACAACAGCGTGAAGTATCTGCCCAACATGCCACAGTATATCGCCTTGATGCACGGCCCTATCATGCTGGCCATGAAGACCGGCACTGAGGATTTGGCTATGCTGATAGCCGATGATAGTCGATTCGGACAGTTGGCTGTAGGCAAGAAACTGCCTATCGATCAGGCCCCCATCCTGGTTAACAAGGATGTGGAGAGCATTGCCAACCAGCTGCAGCCCATTGCTGGCAAACCCTTGCACTTCAATCTTACCACCAAGATGGTTAATGAGATTAGAAATGAGCTCATGCCTTTCTTTGAGCTCCATGATTCTCGTTATATGATGTACTGGTTGGCCCTCTCTGAAGATAGCTATAAAGACTACTTGACCAACCTGGCCAAGCAGGAGCAGGAGCGACAGGCTCTCGAGGCTCGCACCACCGATAAGGTTCAGCCTGGCGAACAGCAGCCTGAGAGCGACCACTTTATGGAGACCGACAACTCGACAGTAGGAAACACCAACGATGTGTTCTTCCGTGATGCTCGCGATGGTCATTACTTCAGCTACTTGATGCAGACTGGCGGCAAGACTGACTTGAGTCTGCGCCTGAAGTACTGGGGCGTAGGCGACTGGAAGAATCCTGAGTTCGACATCTTTGTTGATGACGCATTGGTAACAACCGTCAACCTCGTTGGTAAGTACCGCACCTCTCAGTTCAAATTCGAGGAGTATCCCATCCCAGCCGAGTTGCTGAAGGGTAAGAAGCAGGTTCGCGTAAAATTCGTGGCCAAGCCCCACAAGCAGGTTGGTGAGATATACGAAGTGAGACTAATTAGTAACAAACAATAAAAAAACTATGTACAAACGAACAATGCTTAGTGCTGTCCTCGTGGCAGCTACCATGGGCCTCAATGCCCAGAAGCCAATTTCTGCCCCTGCTGGCGGTAAGGCTATCAGCGACGAATTAATTGGCATTTTCTTCGAGGACATCAACAACTCTGCTGATGGTGGCCTCTATGCCGAGTTATTACAGAACGGCTCGTTTGAGTTCAGCATGGCTGACCGCGACGGCTGGGGCCCTGGCACAGCTTGGAAACAGCTCCGACCAGGACATTCATTAGGATATCTGGAGGCACGTAACGATAATCCCGTTCATGCCAACAATTCCCATTTTATGCGTCTTCATATCGAACGTACCAGAGAGTTTTATGACTACAAGGGTTGGAGAGGCTTTGGTCTTCAGAACGACGGTTTCGATGGCATCTCAGTGAAGGCCGGTGAGAAGTACGACTTCTCGGCCTTTATGCGCAATGTGACTGGTGTTGCCAAGAACGTGCGTGTGGTTCTTGTAGAGCAGAAACCAGGTTGGCCACCTGCAGATCCAAAAGTCTTGGCTGAGGCTTATTTTAAAGTAGAAGCAGGTACCTGGCAGAAGTTCGAGGCTGTGCTGACACCTGATTCAACTTGCCAGAAGGCTTCTCTTTATATCCTGGCACTTGACAATGGTGATATGGATATCGATGTTGTTTCGCTCATGCCCGAGGATACCTATAAGGGCCACGGCCTGCGTAAGGATCTGGCTCAGGCACTGGCCGACCTGAATCCTAAGTTCATGCGATTCCCTGGTGGTTGTGTAGTTCACGGTGGTGGCGATGGTTTCTGGAATACCTATCGCTGGAAGACCACTATCGGTCCTAAGGAGCAGCGCCGCCAGCTTAAGAATACCTGGGGATATCATCAGAGCTGTGGTCTCGGTTATTTCGAGTACTTCCAGTTCTGCGAGGATCTTGGTATGGAGCCCGTGCCCATCCTGCCTGCAGGTGTGAGCTGTCAGGGAACTAACGGTGGTTGGAACATGTGGCCAAAACAGGCTCAGGACGTAGTGCCTATGAGCGAGATGGACGAGTGGGTAGCCGAGGCTATCGACCTGATTGAGTGGGCAAATGGCGACCCAGCTACCAACAAGTGGGCTAAGATGCGTGCCGAGGCAGGTCACCCCAAACCATTCAACCTCAAGTATCTGGGTATTGGTAATGAGGAGAAGATTACACCTGAATTCAACGAGCGTTTCAAGTACATCTACGAGCGTGTTACCAAGGCTCATCCTGAGATTGTAATCGTTGGTACTGCCGGTCCTGGTTCACATAAGGATAATCCTGACTATGAGGCTGGTTGGAAGTTGGCTGAGGAGCTCAACATGCCTATCCTCGACGAGCACTACTACGAGCCAAACACTTACTTCCTGAACAAGCGCCAGTACGATAACTATCCACGTGATCGTAAGACCAAGGTTTACTTGGGTGAGTATGCTGCTAAGGACAAGAAGCTGATTGACGCTCTGGCTGAGGGCCTGTATCTGCTGCATGTAGAGCGCAATGCCGATGTTGTAGCTATGACATCTTACGCTCCACTCTTCGCTCGCAAGAACGGTACACAGTGGAACCCCGACCTGATTTACTACGACAACGAGCGTCCATTCCTCACCTGCAGCTACTATGTACAGCAGATGTTCGGACAGTCATCAGGTAACTATTACTATGGCGACTGCGTGAAGTTCGATGGCGATGCTGCTGGCGTTATTCAGCCACAGGAGAATGTACACTACGGTCAGAGCGTGATTCTGAACACCAAGACACGTAAGCTCTTTGTGAAACTCTGCAATGCCGGTGCTGAGGCTAAGACAGCCAATATCGACCTTAGCCGTTTCAAGGGCCTGAAGAAGCTCGCCACCAAGACCACTATCGCTGGTCAGCCTAACGACGAGAACAACTTCGATGCTCAGCCCATCGCTCCAAAGTCAGAGACCATCAAGGCCCAGAAGAAGTTCAGCTTCAATCTTGAGCCTTACTCAATGGTAATGCTGCAGTACTCGCTGTAACTCTTAACATCATATACAAAAAACATTCCCCTGCTGATTTGCAAGGGAATGTTTTTTATAATGAGTATTATTAATATTTGAAGCTGCTGCCGCCTACGAATTCGCGCATGATGCTGGTGGGAGGAATCTCTTTATCGCTGATGGGGATAAAGTAGCGCAGGAACTTCAGCAGGCGGTGAGCCTCGGAATACTCTGGGCAGTTTCTCTGTACTGATGCCAGGATAAGCTCGGCATGGGTGCGAAGTACGGCAAACTCGATGTTAAGTGCTGAATTGAACATAACATCGGCCGTTTCCTGGAACGGGAATATCCACTGGTCCTCGGCCTCGCAAACACTCTTCCACTGACTGATGGTCTCACGGGCAGTGAAGGCGCCCTTGTTATAATCGCGGATGATGCGACGAAGCAAACGGTTATCTTGTGTAGGAATCCAGTTGTGGTCGTCGAGCGATATGCTGGTAAGGGCTGAGATATAGATTTTGTACTTTTTAGAGTCGGCAATCTGCTTGGTGAGCAGTGGGTTCAGGGCGTGGATACCCTCGATGATGAGCACGCTGTCGTTATTGAGCTTGAACTTCTTACCATTCCACTCGCGCTTTCCGGTAACAAAATTGTACTCGGGCACTTCTACTACCTCGCCTTTCATCAGACGCTCCAGATGCTCGCCTAACAGTTTATAGTCTACGGTCTCGATGTTGTCGAAATCGTACTGACCGTTAGGCAGCTTTGGGGTGTCGACGCGATTCACAAAGTAGTCGTCGGTAGAGAACGAGTAGGGGCGCAATCCGCAAGCCAGCAGCTGTACTGAAAGACGCTTGCAGAAGGTGGACTTGCCGGAACTTGAAGGACCAGTGATGAGCACCAGTCGGATAGGATTCTCTTCGTCGTGGAATCGGCGGTCAATCTCTTCGGCTATCTTTACGATTTTCTTCTCCTGCAAGGCCTCACTCACCTGGATAAGCTCTGAGGCATGGCCACGGAGTATGGCCTTGTTAACATCGCCTGCATTAGAGAGGCGCATAATGATGTCCCAACGTACCTTCTCGGCAAACATTTCGAAGGTGCGAGGCATGTCAACACGCTCTGACAGTTTTAACGGGTTGTTCTTATCGGGCACACGAAGCATCAGTCCGTCGTAGAGGCGCTCAAGTCCCCAAACCTTCAGGTATCCGGCTGAGGGCACAAGCGGACCGTAGTAATAGTCGACGGTGTCGCCAAGCATATAATAATCGGTGTATATCTGTCCGCTGGTCTCGATGAGTTTGACCTTATCCGAGAATCCGCGCTCGCTGAACACGCGTACAGCCTCTTCGGTAGTGGCCTCAGTACGGCGGAAAGGCATGTCCTGAGCTATTATCTCCTGCATTCGCTGACAGATGCGCTCTACATCGCCATCGGTAAGCGGTTCGTTGCCACGCTTCTTGAAGTTACAGTAGTAGCCGCCCGACAGGGGGTGCTCTATGAACAGCTTGCTGCCAGGGAAGACATCGCATGAGGCCTTGTAGAGTACAAAGCACAGAGATCGTACATATACTCGGCGACCTGAGCCATCGCGGGCATCGATAAACTCAACATCGCGATTCTGATACAGGCGGAACTTGAGGCCTTGTGAGGCATTGTTTACCTTAGCCGACACGACGGGGTAGGTCATATTCAGTTCGGGAGCAAACTCCTGATATACATCTACCAGCGATGTGCCCTCTGGAAAGCTTTTTGTAACATTGTTGTTTTTGCAGCGGATTTGTAACATGGCATTAGTGTTTCTTGATACTTACATTGTCGATGGCTATCTTGGCGCAGCCTAAACCTATAATGGCCAGTCTGGCCTTGGCGCATGTGGCGCTGGCAGTGAACTGCCTATTGAACTGCTGCCATCCCTGACCTTTGACTCTGATGGTGGTCTCGGCAATGGGTTTGCATTGTTCATCGATAAGCTGTATGATAATGAGCTTATTGCCTTCGGTGCGATTCTCTGCCTTGATGGCTGGGATATTCCTAAGCGCTATCGAGAGGTCGTATTTTGTGCCGTCGACCATATCAATTGCGCCACCAGCACCCTCGTTATAGAGTGTGTCGCAGCAGATGACGGCATAGTGGGGATTATCAGCACTGATGGGGTCGACATGTGTTACAACTACAGGTTTACGGCTGTCCCAACCTGTGGTGGCACTTGTGCCGCGTTCTACTCGGGGGTTAAGTTCAAAATTTCCATTCTTGATAAGTTCCTGTGCGTTGGCTGTTATTGCAGTAAAGACCAAAGTAAGCATCAGGAAGAGATGTTTAATGTTCATCATATAGTTATATAAAAGTAATGTATTTATTTTATGTGCAGGCAGAGCATGGTAAGGTCGTCGTTAGGATCGGCTCCATGACGATGGCGTTTAACCTCGCCCTTCATTGTTTCTATCATATCCTGGGCACTCATGTTGTTGGTGCGCTTGACAATTTCAAGCAGTTGCTCTTCGCCAAACTGAACTTGTTTGTCGTTCTCGGCCTCGTTCAGTCCGTCGGTATATACAAACAGCTGTCGGCCACGGATATCCTCAATCACCTCGCCGGTATACTTCAGTCCTTCCCAAAGTCCGATAGGCGCATTGGCTTCCATTGGTATGAACTGGCTCTTGCTGCCATTGGCCAGAACAGGCGGGTTATGTCCGGCATTACAGAAGTTGAGTTTACCTGTTGGCAGATGGACCATGCCGATGAACATGGTGACAAACATGCCGTCGTCGTTGTGCTCAACCAATTCCGCATTGAGTTCTGTAGCTATCTTTTCTGGTGTATAGTTGCGCTTGGCCATAGCTCGGAACAATCGTATTGCCTGAGCCATGAACAGTGCTGCCGGCACGCCCTTGCCAGATACATCGCCCACACAGAAACAGAGGTTGTCGCCGATGAAGAGATAGTCGTACAGGTCGCCACCTACCTCCTTGGCTGGTGTCATCGACGCGAAAAGCTCAAGGTCGTTTCGTTGTGGGAACTCGTTGGGAACGATAGACTCCTGAATGTGGCGTGCAATGCGCAGTTCGCTCTCGATACGCTCCTTGGCCGATGTGGTCTCTTCAAGCTGGTTATAGGCTTCTTTAAGTTCCTCGTGAGCTTTCGTGAGTTTCAAGGTAGACTTCTGTTTGTAAAGCGTATAAACAATGAAGAAACCTACAATCAGAATAAAAGTAACGATGCCTGCTATCTGGCGTTCGCGCAGTATGGATGCCTTTTGTTCGGCTATCTGGGTTTCTTTTTTCTGGGTATCGTAGATGGCGGCCAGTTCGGCTGCATCTTCGCGCTTGTATCTGTCGATGGCCGAACTTAGCGAGTCGCATATATAGGCGCTTACTGCATAAGCTGTATCTTTGCGGCCCGCCATGCGGTTAGCCTGGTACTTCTTAAGTAGGAATGACTGCAGGTTGTCGAACGTAAACTCCAAGTGATAATGGTTTATCAGCTTGTTAAGATGCTTAAAGCAGTCGGCAGCCTCATTCCATTTCTTGGCCTCAATCAGATATTCGCCTTCATCGTATATGCCTTCTACACTCTGGCTGAATTTAGAATTCAGGAATTCTTTATAAGCAATGTACGAATCAAGTGGTTGATCGAGTTTAGCCAATGCCGTGGCACGATAAATATTCTGTCGGGCCCGTTGCTTGTCGAGGTAGTCTTGATCGGTAGCATAAAGAAGCGCGTATTTCTCCAACAGTTCCTTATATCGGTCGCACCAATAGAGCGTTTCTTCATATTTGTGGATGGTCAGGTAGTTGTATGCAATATTTACAATACCAGCTATGGCAGATTTGTAGGACTCCTGAGTTGGGGAAATCTTGATGTGTTCAAGATGTTTGTTGTAAGCGCGCTCAAAGTTGTTGGTGGTGCTTTCGGCAGTATTGGCGAAATGTGTCTGACTGCATCCAATGAATATCAGGAGGTTGATGTAGTCGCTTGTGGTGTCGCAATGAAGCTCTTCCAGTTTCTCAACAACGGGAATAGCAAACTGCATAGCACCTTCATAGTCGCCTTTTACATACTTCAGGTTAGCCAAGCGGCTGGCTGACTTAGCATAGTATTTTACATCTTCTGCGTTTCTGAAGTCGGTAACAGCACTGCCTGATTTCTTCCAATAATACTCGGCAGCACGTTTTTTGTTCATTTTATCGCTGGCATAGGCACGCCAATAGTAAGACTGGGCCTCTGTTATAGCACCAGTTTTTCCTAGGCTGTCGGCTATAGCCAACAACAACGGATAGTCCTTTTGCTTATAGGCATCAAGGACTAATCCGTTGGCTGTATTCTTTTTAAGTCCTGTCTCTTTCCGCTCTCCACATGCTACTATGAGCATGATAACCAGTGTGAAACAAGCTGGTAGTCTAATCGCTCTTTGGCTCATTCTTCTGCCCGATTATTATTTCTTGTGGGCAAAGATACGGAAAAAGTTTGGAATTTGCAAGTTATTCTATCAAAATGTTATGCAAAACACTGCTCTTTTATCCGCGAGCTTCAATCTCACGATTAATCTCATCAAGTCTTTCGTCAGTAAGAGGATACCTGTAAATCAGGCAAGCTACTACAATCAGAAGAACTGCTGGGATGATACATGTGAACACTAGAATGGCATTCTGAGCTGTTTCAGAATACTCTGCCAGGTGAGTGTAATAAGCATTAACTGGTGCGCTGATGAACGAAGCCAGGAATACTGTTACAAAGATGCTGAGAACCAACTGCAGACACTTGTTAGCCTTGAACTCGGCAAACATCTCGCCGTAAGTTACAGGCTTCTCTGGAGTTGTTGCAATTCGCTCCTTACAACCTGTGAAGCAATAAAGCAAGAGCATAAAGCCTACGATGGCAAAAACGCAAGTAACTGTGAACCATGCATTAGGATCGATAGGCAGAGCTGACTCCTCGCTAGCCAGGTCGAAACCAATCATACCCATCACCAGAGGAGTAATCCAACCTGCGATAGAGAAACCGGCCTTGAAGGCTACACCAGCCAGGGCATTAACAGTAGCTGCAGGGCGGTTGCCTGTGCGATACTCGGCCTCGGTGATAACCTCAGGTACAAGTGCCCACATGAGCGAACCTACCAGCAGACCAACACCTGTCATAACCTTTGCAGTCTGAACCAGGGTGTTAAGGGCTGCTACATCAAAGAACTTACCGATAGTGAACAGGATGACAAAGCCTATAAAACCTATTGAGAGAAGCAGATAATACAGACCTTTCTTGCCCAACCATCTCTTAAGCATAGGCAGAGAGGGCAGAATGACGAAAGCAGGGATGGTACCAATGGCCATGAACAGTGCCTGATTCCAGTCGATCATGGTGTGAGCTACCATGGCAAGACCGATGGGGAAGCCTGCCTGAACCACAATCTGACCGATGTTGGCACATACCATACGGGTAGATGTAAGCTTAAGTACCTCGTCGTTATCGCGAGTCATACTGGCCATGATAGAGCCATATGGGATGTTTACTACTGAGTAGATCATGCTCAGTACTGTATAGCTCACTGTAGCATAAATCAGTTTCATGCTAGAAGACCAGGTAGCAGCCTGAGGCAGCATCAGTAAGCAGGCGGCTACAGTAAGAGGAATACCGCCATAAAGCAGGTAAGTGCGGTACTTACCCATTTTTGGGTTGCGATTATCAATATAACGGCCTACTACAGGACTCCAGAAACAGTCGATCAGTCGGACAGTGAGAATCAGACCGCTTACAAAAGCAGGGTTAATCTTCAATACAGTAGTAAGGTAAAGCATTAGGTAACATGCTACCGTCTGGAAAATCAGGTTCTGCGCCAGGTCGCCCGATCCGTAACCGATGCGCTGGAGCCATGAAAGCTTGTAGAAGCCTTTGGTTTCGTTAGTTGTACTCATAATTATTTATTGTTATTTAATTGTTATTTCAAAAGAACTCATTGGCAGTCCGCTCAGCGAGCGTACGTTGGCCTGCTTGGGGTCGTCCTTCCAAGCGTAGCGGATAGATAGAGGTAAGGGGTTCTCGGACGAGCCGAGCGGCAAAGCCGAGCGAGAGGTGAGAGGTGAGAGAATAGATATTCTGCTCCCATCGGCTGTGGCTGTTGCATTCACATATTTGCCATCTGCGCCTGCTACCTCTATGGTCTCTATTTTGCCGGGCTGTATGGGCTGATCGAGGGTGAGGATAATCTTATTGTCTTTAACCTCGGTAGAAACCACCTCGGGCGAGAGTTTCACCTTATTATTATATATAAGCTTGTCGAAGCACAGGGCGATACGCTCTGCCACCTCTTTTTTGCGTAGGGGATGTATGTCGACGGTCTCACCCAGGTCGTTGATAACGGCCAATTCAGCTCTGGCATCTGCCTTGGCTACTGTGCGCTGGGCCTCGCGCAGCTGTGCCCACCCGCTGTTAACAGGTTCTGGCTGTGGCGTTATCGGACGTGGATAGGCTGTCTGCTGACGACCATCGTAGTTGGCCAACTGCACAATGACGAATGGCATCTGCTGGTCCTGCCAGCGGTCGCGCCAGCATCCTATCAGCTTTTTCAGATAGTCGGCGTATGGGGCAGGGTTGCCAGTATTTGATTCGCCCTGATACCACACAATACCATTGATGGCGTAGGGTGCCAATGGATATAGTACAGCATTATAGAGTGTGGTGGGCAGATTCTGAAGCGATACATCACTGCTTGGGCATTGAGGCATCTCGGCACCAACGTGCATCTTCCACTGTGCGCCAAGGTGAATTACATCCTTTGGCATAGGGTTCTGCGACATACGGTCGTCGCCAAAGCAAAGCATGTATGGCTTTTCGGGGATGAAGTGGGCTGCACCGTATTTATTGATAAATCTAACGGCAATAACGTTGTCGCCCTCGCGAAGCAAACCCTCAGGAATATCGTAGCGGCGTGGTGGGTACTGGTAGTAAGTGTGACCAATCTCCTTGCCGTTAAGATAGGTGATGTCCTGATCGAACAGGGTACCCAACAGTAGTCGGGCCGGTTTACCAGCGTGTTCCTTATCTATATTGATATGCTGACGGAGCCATGCGCTACCTGTGCCACGCCACATCCAGTTGTTCTGGTTTACTGTGGTCCACTGGCTGTCGTCGCATGCTGTATCGGCATATCCAGGATCGTTCTGATTAAGAATAGCGTCCCATTGCTGACTGGCAGCACCATTGGCCTGCATCTGGGCGCGAACATAATTGTCGCTCTGGTACATCTGTGTTTTCTTTATCAGCATGGGATAGTCGGCCTTAAGCGAATCCTCACTTATCCAGGCCTCAATAGGTGTGCCTCCCCAACTGTTGACGATGATGCCCTGTGCCACCTTGTTCTTCTCGAACATCTTCTTGCCCAAGAAATAACCTACTGCTGAGAATGGCCATGCATTCTGCTTGTTGAGTGGTTTCCAGTTGATGCTGGTGGGGCGGATGTCATCTTTTACACCATGTGTGCTGGTCTCGTTCTGTACACGGAACAGACGTATGTTAGTATTCTCGTAGTTATCTACCTCGGTAGTGTATTGCGGATAAACGCGTTCTATATGTACATCAATGTTTGACTGCCCTGACAACAGCCAAACATCTCCAATCATAATATTATCAATTGTCTGCTCGTTAACAGACATCTGATAAGGACCGCCGGCTTTCATTTTTGGCAGATCAACTCTCCATCTGCCATCGCTGTCGGCGTTGGTGGTGTACTCTTTCTTATTGAACCGTATAGTAACAGTCTCGCCTGCGTCGGCCTTACCCCAGACAGGTATGGCTTTGCCACGCTGCATCACCATGCCCGACTGGAAAAGCTGGGGCATAGTAATCTTGGCTTCGGCAGCAGATAGGCAAAATAGTGTTGCGCAAAAAAATAGTATTTTCTTCATAATTGTTGCTTTGACGTTGCAAAAGTAACAAAAATCTTCGTTGAAATCGCCAAAAATACCCATTTTCTTGCCCAATGACACATTTTGAAAAGCATCTGTAACAATTTAGAATGTCGGATGGTCATTTTTTCACTACCTTTGCAGCAGTTTTTTACTCAACAGTTATGAATAAATTTACATCGCAGCAGGTATCATTAGGCGAAAAGGTAGGCTACTCATTAGGAGATGCCGCCGCAAACCTTGTGTTCCAGATGATGATGATTTTCCAGCTAAAGTTCTATACCGATGTGTTCGGACTTAATGGAGCTATAGCCGGTTCTGTTTTGATGATAGCAAGTTTATCGGCTATCATTGTTGATCCAACCATAGGTCTTCTTTGTGATCGTACTAACACCCGATGGGGTAAGTTCCGTCCTTGGATGTTGTGGACTCTGGTGCCGTTCTGCTTGTTCTATGTCCTGGCTTTCTATAATCCGGGAATTCAGGATAAGGCGCATGTGGCTTTGTATGCCACAGTGAGCTATGTATTGCTGATGACGGCCTACTCGTTCAACAATATCCCTTATACGTCGTTGGGTGGCGTGATGACAAGCGATATTCGCGAACGTACCAGCATTACAACAGTGAGATTTGTTGTGGTAACCATCGCTCAGTTTGTTGTTCAGGGACTGACGCTGCCTATGGTTGACCATTTCTCTGAAGGCAGTACTCTGCAGCATGGTTGGCTTGTTACCATTTGTATCTTTGCAGCAATAGCCTCTGTATTCTTTATCATAACATTCTCTGTTACAAAGGAGCGTATACAACCGCCACCACGTCAGCAGATTAGTGTGCGTGAGGATATTAAGAATACTTTCTCGAGTGTGTCATGGAACTCGATGGCACTGCTTACCTTCTCATTGTTTGTTACATTGGCAATGTGGGGATCGGCTATGAATTTCTATTTCCAGTATAACGTAGACCATAAGTCGCTTTACGATTTCCTGTCGCATTTTATGACTATTGATCCGGATAATGCATATTCTGTAGGATTCTCGGTATTCAATATGATGGGAGCTATTGTGCAGTTTGTGGGAGTAATTTGTTTGTCGCAGTATCTGGCCAATAAGTTTGGCAAGCGCAATACGTTCAAGGTGTGTCTTACCATGACTGCTTTCCTGACAGCATTGTTCTGGATTCCAGAACCTACCGATGTGGGGCTGTTGTTCCTTATCAATTTCCTGCGTTCGCTGGCTTATGCTCCTACCATCCCATTGCTGTGGGCAATGATAGGTGATGTGGCCGACCATATTGAATATGAGAATCACCGTCGTGCTACAGGATTCTGTTTCTCAGGTATCGTATTGGCACTTAAGTTAGGTCTCGGCTTCGGTGGTGCCATCGCTGGCATCTTCATCTCGATGTTTGGATATGTGTCGGGTGGTGATACTGCCATTCAGAATGAGAGTGCTGTTACGGGTATACGTCTTGTATCAAGCGTTGTGCCTGCCATATTGTTTATGGTTGGTGTGGTTGCACTGCATTACTACCCGATAACAAAAGAATATAATGAAAATATGCAGGCCGAGTTGGCTGCACGCCGCAGGTTTGCTAACCAGAATAATGTTATTAACTAAAAAAAGGAGATTTGTTTATGAAACCACGTTATCTTTACCCGAAAGATTATTATGCAGATCCATCTGCAAACGTTTTTAACGGAAAACTATATGTATATCCCTCACACGACTGGGAGGCCGGAGCTGCCTTCGATGATGATGGCGGTCACTTCCAGATGAAAGACTATCACGTTATCTCAATGGAAGATGTTGAGAATGGTGAGGTAACTGATTATGGTAAGATTCTGGATGTTGCCGATGTTAAGTGGGCCGAAAAGCAGATGTGGGATAACGACTGTGTAGAGAAGGATGGTAAGTATTATCTCATCTTCTCGGCTAAGGATTACAACGGCGTATTCCACCTTGGTGTGGCAATCGCTGATAAGCCCGAGGGCCCATTCGTACCTCAGGAACACCCTATCCGTGGATCATTCTCTATCGACCCAAGTGTATTCAAGGATGAGGACGGACAGATTTACTGCTACTTCGGCGGTCTGTGGGGTGGTCAACTGCAGTGGTATCAGTCACCTAAGCAGCTGCTGAAAGAGGGTGGTGTAGACCTTGGCCCTGCTGCTGATAAGAAGACTCAGCTCTTTGCACCTGCTGATGTGCCTGCATTGTCAAGTTTCGTTGTCAAGATGAGCGACGATGTACTGCAGTTCGCTGAGGCTCCACGTAGTGTTGTAGTGCTTGATAAGGACGGACAGCCACTAAAGGCTGGTGATCCTCACCGCTTCTTTGAGGCTTCGTGGATGCATAAGTATAATGGAAAGTACTATTTCAGCTATTCTACCGGCGATAGCCACATGCTTTGCTATGCTATCGGCGATAATCCTTATGGACCATTTACCTATCAGGGCGTTATCCTTGATCCTGTTGTTGGATGGACTACCCATCACTCTATCGTAGAGTATAAGGGCGAGTGGTTCTTGTTCTATCACGATTGCGTTCCTTCAAACGATATTACACACCTGCGCTCACTTAAGGTTCAGCGCCTGTTCTATAACGAGGACGGAACGATTCAGAAGGTTGTGAATGAATAATCAACACCTTATAACCAATTATTACATTACTCACCGTGGCGAGTTGCTTTCGTATGTAAGTGCTCGCCTGAGTGGAAGAGCAGAGGCAGAAGACGTTGTACAAGACGTCTTTCTGCGTCTGCTCACATCCACCAAACTTATCTCTGAAGTTACTTTGCCTGCTTTGGTCTACACCACTGCCCGCAATATTATATTTGACATACACCGTCGTTATGCAAATGTGGATGATTACGAGCATTATATCCGTAAGGTTTGCAGCGATGAGCTATCTACCGACTCGGTTTATTCTATGCATGAGATCATTGAGCAGATGGAGCGTGGACTGGCACGACTACCAGAGAACTTCCGTGAGGTTTATCGCCTGCACATCTATGATGGAATGAAGGTTAGTGAAATATCCGTCTTTCTTGGCGATAGCTACAAGAGTGTAGAGTATCGTCTGGGTACAGCTCGTAAGGTGGTTAGGGGGTATCTGAAAGCTATTTGAAAATCAATACCTTTAATTTGTCGGTTGCAAACAGTTCGTTTGCAACTTTTTGTATGTCTTCGGCAGTAACCTTATCGATGCTCTCAAAAAGCTTGTCAACGTTTTTCTCCCAACCGTAGTGCAGGTAGCTCTTGCCAAAGTCTAAGGCAAACTGCTCCCTGTTGTCGCATGCTATTGCTATCTGTCCTTTAAGTTGCTGTTTTGCTGTTCTAAGTGCATTGGCACTGAGTGGCTTCTGCATTACCTTGTCGAGCTCGCGGCGTACCAGTCGAAGGCATTTGTTTATATCGTGAGGGTCGCAGCCGAAATAAATGCTCCACATTCCTGTGTCGCTATAGCTAACCATGGTGCTCTCTACGGTATAAACAAGTCCGTTACGCTCACGTAGAGCCAGGTTAAGAAGGGCATTCATGCTTGGTCCGCCAAGTATGTTGTTTAGCAGATACAGAGTAATACGCATGGGGTGGTGTATGTCGTATCCTTTGGTTCCCATCATCACATGAGCCTGATGCGAGCCAATGTCTTTTATCGTAACATTCATTTTTTCCATGCTCCCTCAACTAATTTTATTACTTTCTTAAACTCTACATCGCCGTAGATAAAGAACACTGCATTGTCAGGGCGGTAACATCGCTTAGTAAACCTGAGCGCATCTTCGGTTGTGTAGGTGCGTAACTGATCGGCCTGACCTAAGATGTTGTGTCCAAGAGGGTGCCCCTCGAATAGCATATTCTCGAATTCGTCATAAATAAGTTCGGCTGGCGAATCATTGTAACTCTCTATTTCGTCGCATATTACCTCAACCTCTTTGTCAATTTCATGTTGCGGGTAGGTGCTGTTGAACACAATGTCGGTTAGAAGGCTGACGGCCTTGGCAATATGCTCCTTCTGTATAGCGGCATAGAATGTAGTATCTTCTTTGTTGGTAAACGCATTCAGGTCGCCACCCAATTGCTCCAGACCGTTTATTATCTGGAGTGCATTGCGGCTACGAGTTCCTTTAAATGTCATGTGTTCGCAGAAATGAGCCATACCCTCCTCGCCAGGCAACTCATCGCGTGTGCCGGCAGCTATCTGATAGCCGCAGTAAACAACCTGCGCTACCGATGGCTTATGTATTATTCTAAGCCCATTCTGGAGGGTATATGTATTATAACTACTCATATCTATTTGCGTTGCAAAGGTATAACATTTTTCTTACATCACCAAAAAAGCCCCAAGATTTCTCCTGAGGCTTTTGTTGTGGACCAGCCAGGGCTTGAACCTGGGACCTCCAGATTATGAGTCATATTTACGGTTTTTGCATGAAATGCCATGTTATTGCAAAAGCCTGTAAATAAAAG
>Ga0256405_10002884_pt1 | contig 37362 bp, 30 predicted proteins | sample RumenRJG_02DNA_FD_189096 | JGI IMG/M metagenome (GOLD analysis project Ga0256405, IMG submission 189096) | Bovine rumen microbial communities from Lethbridge, Alberta, Canada - RJG_02 | ecosystem: Host-associated > Mammals > Digestive system > Stomach > Rumen | place: Canada: Alberta...
AGAATTAATAACATCAGCATTGCTTATGACCGAAGTATCTATGGTAGAAAGACCACCGTCCAGCTCTCCGAGCGGAATTACAATCTGAGTACCGCCGGCCCAGTCCGTCCAGACAGTGCTCAGTCCTACCTGCTCACGGTTCAAATATTTCAGAACCTCAGCATTGTATTTTTGATTAAATACAGAAAGCTCATTACGATACACCGCGTTGTATACCGTGATAAACACGGCAATAGTATCAGCATCGTCTTTAGTATAGCCATAGGCGGCTGTCAAAAAACCGGAAAGGATTCTGCGCACATTACGAATATGATCAACGGTTGCCGAAGGCTGTATAACAAAGATATCCGCATCAAGCTTTCCGGGCTCATCGCCGCCAACCGCATGAATAACCGTGTACTTACCTTCAGGACGATAGGTAGCGCTCCGGTTTACATCTACGGCCACGGACTGTCCCAGCTGCGTACCGATGCCGGTGATAGCTGCTGCCGTCTCAATAACTGCATGGGGGCCGCCGTAGTTCTGAAAGCTGATGCCGTCTTCTGCGGCCGTCTTCAGCTCCGACTCATTAACCTGCAGTGCAGGCACCGCCGCCAGCACCGAAAGCATACATACAAATGTGCAGATAACCTTTTTCATATTCTCGCTTTTAGCCTCTTCTATGTATATCGGCCGGTTCTGAAGGATCATGAATCCCAGAACGGCATAAAAGATCTACATATTCCAGTCAATACAGCCAAGAGGATCTGTGCTGAACAGATCAAAAAACTTAATGCCGCAGCTTGCCTTTCGGGCAGAAACATCATCAGCTGCAGGCACCTTATACGGCTGTGCCTGCAGATCAGACGGACAGCCGTCAAACAAGGGATACACTAGATACCCTTTGTCACAGCTGAATTTGTGGCAGTATGCAAAAATCTGCCGCAGATCATTTTCTGCAACATCAGAATACTGATCCAAACGCTTCCACTTTGTGTCCAGAACATATTCCTGTCCGTTATATTCCGCAAGAATATCAGGCCTCAGAATCATATTCCGCCAGAATTTACCGCCGCTTTGTGCCATAATCTTTTCAAACCTGCCGGTGCGCCGCAGCGTCTGAAACACATACGCTTCAAACAGCCGGTTCATATCAAACAAAAAACTAATCACAGGCAGGCTTCCCTGCCTCAGGCTCGGATTATAGCCAGTAAGAATCATTTTGGCATACAGCATCGCCTTCCGATAACCGTCCGTGCGGCGGTCGAACATAGGCTTCTGCCAGTATACAGCGTCAGGGGCCACGGGCGTCAGGCCGCCCCACGTATCAAGAATCCGCTTCGCGTCCGTTTTTACGCAAGGAACGGTCCTGATACATCGCAGCGCCTGTATCAAAATACGATTAAACAGCGACTGATAGTCATAGACCGTCGCATTCGTATAAAACAGTTCCTGATGGAATGCGTTGTATTTTATATTACGAGAAAAATCAAGCTTACCCTTCAGCGTACGACGGTTCTTTGCCTCTTTACGGTATGCTTTCAGCAGTCCTTTTCTGATAAGCGCGTCCAGCTCACGTATGTACGCTGTCAAAAATATATCTGAAAGCGGGTGCCGGGACAACGTCTGCAGCTGCAGGTCAGTCTCATACAACGGAATATTCTTTGTCCGCGCAAGCATGCGCAGCAGAAGCGATTTCCAGCGGACAGGATCATCCGCGGCAGTGCGTGACACCTTGGGCAGAATTTCTATAGAAAGATCCCCCACCTGCAGCATGCCGACCCATGATGAAAACTTAATGCCTTTGTAGACCGGCTGAAAAAATGGCACACTGCCCTTTTCCTTTTTCTGGCAGTCAAGCCATTTCTCCAGCATGTCCAGATGTTCCCTGGTAAAGGCAGAGTTTTCGCACACCAGAAGCCGGTCATGTTCATAGCAGATAAGCGTTTGCTGCATACAGCTACCGGATATAAATCGACCGGAAAGTCTCCGCAGTCCACTGTCGTGGATCCGTCATGCGGAAAAGCTTTTTATCAACGTCAACCGGACTGTCCGTATCATCAAAAAACAGCGTATCGGCACGAACTTCATTCCGCTCCGCTATAAACTGCCGGCTCAGCACGGCCCGGATCTGGCTCCAGTCGCTGTAAAAATATTCCTGCAGCTGAGGTATAATACAGTCCTTAAAAATACTCCTCAGGCTGGCCAACGGAATCGTCAGGTTTCCGTCTTCGTCTTTGATCACGGACGGCAGAAAATAGGCATGTCCGATCGTATGGTCATGGTCAAGCAGCAGCTCCAAACGGTCATTGATCATGCTCAGCATTGCCGTCAGATCAACATTCTGATCATCGCCGGTCTCATCCACCACCAAAATTTCGCTCAAAGTCTCAGGAACCGGCGCCATCTCCTTAAATACAAAACGGCGGCGCAGCGCAGCATCAAGGCTTTCAACACTTCTGTCCGCGGTATTCATCGTACCTAAAACAAACAGATTGGGCGGCAGCTGAAACTGCTCGCCAGAATACGGCAGGGCAATCTTGAGCGCATCGGGCTGACCGGCACGCTTTGACCGCTCAATAAGCGTAATAAGCTCACCGAAAATCTGCGCTACATTTCCGCGGTTAATTTCATCTATGATAATAATATGAGGACGGGCTCCCGCAATACGATAATCCGTATCCGTCAAATCAAAGACAGCCTTCTTTTTTTCATCATATGACGGCGCAGCAGTTCCGCCGTTCTTAAGCAGTACATACTCATAGGCAGCCTCAACTGCAGCCTGCTTAAAAATTCCGTCCTGTACCACATACCTGATAGTATCCGCTTTTTTATCAGAGAGCACCGGCTTAATTCCTTCAATGAATTCTTCATATCCGAACGATTGATGGAACGTTACAACATGTACCTGCCCGCTCTGGCACAGCCGTTCATAATCGGATGCAAGCGTATGCTCATCATGCTTTCCGCAGCACACCTGCACGGCCTTACGCTTAGTCAGATACGTTTTTCCGGTTCCGGGCGGTCCGAAAAGAATAGAGTTTATATCATTCGGCACCGCAGGAATTGCAGCATCATCCGAAGGCTCATCGCCGGCTTCTGCATGCGGAGCTGTGCGCTCTGCATGCGGTTCCGCAGAAACGGAAACACCGCGCAGCTTTTTCGGAAGTATAAGAGGTCTTTTTGAAAAGAACAGGTCATAAAATTCACGCAGCGACAGCGTATCTTTATCAAGCGGCTGTCCAGAAAGTAATCCTGATGCAATAGTGCTTACCGTCTTAAACTTCTGCATCCTGTTCATGTCGCCGGCAGGAACGTCTTTATAAAAATCTGATACAATTTTTGTTCTATCCTGAAAAGTCTCCGACACAGTCGGATCAATGAACGCAGGCTTATACAAGAACAGCGTATCATGTTCCTGATACAACTGAATATCCTCGCTGTCAGGATCAACAGCAGCCTTGTTTTTCAGCAGCCGTATGCATCTATAATTCTCAGGATTTTTCAGATACTGAAGCAGATGTGACGGCTCCAGAAATTCTTCAGATGTATTGCCAGGCATAAGCCGTATTTCGTAAAAACCTTTCGGTGAGCTTCGTGAAGAATTCACAAACAGATCCTGATTGAGCACAAACGCCTTTATGCTGACAAGATTACGTATGGGGAACGGTTGAAACAGTTTAGCAGGATCTTTGAAGACAGGATCAAAATTCATGATAACCTCGCCTTCTACGTCCGCACCGTCAGAATCCAGCCAGGAAGCCTGCCATAAATCCGTCACCATCCGCTGTGAAATGACAAACGCATAATCACCGGGCTGCAGGCCGTTCAGCCACTCAGGCGTACACTGGCAATAGGTACCTTTCAGCTGATCACCATTATGCAACTTTACAAAAAAAACTTTAGCCATGTATTCAGTATAACGCAATCTGCCGTTGCCCGCCAAGGTATGAAACGGCAGCGGTACATTCTGCTACACGTATAATAAAATATACAATAGTATACATACAATAATATACAGTGTATACTATTGTATACATAAACAAAGTACAAGTTATCTACTTGTGCGTTTCATCTCATACCGCACGCACTACTTTGATCTGATCTTTATAACACGGTCAAACGGCACGTAGTCGGTAAAATACAGAGTAAAGCTTTTTCCGCTTGCTTTTTCGCTGCCGAATTTTCCCTGTATGTATTTATGCGACGCAAACGCAGGACCCACGGTAATACAGTCATGCGCGTTCTCAAAACTGACGGTACCGCTGCGGCCTATCATCACTCCGCCCGCCTCCGCAGGTATCTCATATTCGCTGCCGCAGACACGCTCCGCGCCGGCACAGCTTATCTCAACACGGAACGGCGCCGGTTTTACACCGCCGGTGGTAATATGTACATCCACACCGTTTCCATCTGCGTCGTGCGCCTCGCGGACCGAAACCTTAATGTCAAGGTTCGGCCCGTGCAGCTTCTGTCTGCTCGCGTTGTCCATCTTCCACCAGTCAGTCGTATCCGGTTTATTCTCAAACGGAAGATAATACCAGCCGCGCATGGACTGCGTAAGCGTATAACCGCTGCCGTCCGCAAAACGCTTCATCGTCTCGGCCTGGAACGCACGGTGCTCACAGAAACTGCCGCCGATCTTGAACTCAAGGATAATAGATTTATTCGTAATATACAGAAAATTTGATTTACCTTTCATGAGCGTCCAGGTTACATCCGCATTATGCATACGGCAGATGCCGGACTCCTCATAAAACTTCTGGAAATCAGGCTGATGATACTCACCTTCATGCTCCAGCTCAACCAAATCAGGCCGGTTCATCAGATGCATAAGGAAATCGGGCGCCTCAAGCGAATTGGTACGGATAATCGTAAAGATAGTATTCGCCATATCAAGGAATTCCGGAATCTTAAAATCATGTCCCATGCGCAGATATTCAGTATAATAGTCCACCGGATACACGAGTTTGCCGTTGTCCTGCCGCGTTGAATTGGCAGTAAAGATACTGCCGTTCGGCTCGATATATGTAAGCATCATACGCAGATTGCGGATTGCATTGTCATAATAAAACTGCTCACCGGTACAATCGCCGATGGTGATCATAGCATCGTTGTTGATACGGTTGTAATTACCCGCCGATTTTTCCGCATACTCGCCGTCTTTATTACAGTCAATTCCCTCATTCAGGTACTGACGCGCACGTTCCGTAAAATCAGGACGATCAAACAGCTTGCCGCAGAGCATAAGCACCGAAGCAATGGCCCACCGGTGGTTCGGCGTATGGAAACCGCCGCCTTTAATACCTTCCGCACCATGCAGGATAATACGCTCCATCTTTTCCCGGCAGTCCTTTTCAAAGCTGCCCTCGTCAGAGCCAGCATGGGCGCACAAATACTGATAAGCAGGAAGCAGGCGCTTTACAATAAATGCAGTATCAGGTGCAGAAAAGAAATTACAGTCAATATAATCAAAAAGACCGTTGTCATGCTGAACCCGAAGAACATACTCAAGCGCGCGGGAAATACATCCGGCCACAGCCTTATCGTGATACAGGCAGCTTTGCTCATTATTATACACCGCCGTCATGGTGGTTATCTGATATACGGCATATTTTGCCTCCGTCAGGCCGTCCGCATTATAGAACCCGCCGTAAAATTCACTGCCAGTATCAAGAATCTGCTCTTTAATTGCCCTGCGGGCGCGCGCTTCACTGTCCGTTATCATCATAGCATAATGCTGCTTCATATCTACAACCTCCGTTATATCTATAGTCCTGAACCGCTGCCGAACAACCGGTTACCGGGCAAGCTTCAGTAAAATCGTCTTTATTTCAAACGGCCGGAACGAAAGCCGGATCTTTTTTCCGCCTTTTTCGTCAGACTCCAGCACAAGGCCGCCGGCCCCCTGCGGTACTTCCGCCGACTCATCCATGGAAACCGCAGAAGCAGATTCCACAGGGAGCGACGTAGTCAGCACGGCGGCGGCAGTACCGCCATAGGCTTCGTACAGGCGCAGAACAACCGGCGGATTTTCATCTCCGGCGCACGCACAGTCAGCAGGCTTTACAGTCTCAAGAATCACATGAGGATTATCAAGCGCAAAATATGACCTGACCGCAGGCACCGCCTGCGTGACGGGCACCGGAACAAGCGGATTGTTCAGCTCATACGCTTCATGAACAACATTGCTTTCGCTGAATCCTGAATTAAATACATACAGGCTGTATGTCATCCGCTGCATGCCGCTGTCCGCGCGCATGTCGGGAATAACCGCAGATTTCAGCAGCGTCAGGCTGATAACGGTGCCTGTACAGTCATCACCGCAAACGGCCGTGCCGGTAGAAACACCGTATCTGCTGTCATTGAGCACCGCCGCTCCGCGGTTCTCGTCATATACTGCCGTATACTTATGGTTGCAGGCTTCATAGCGGTCCTTGTCAAACTGCCGCGACGTATGGGTAGGCCGCCTGACATATCCAAACTGTATTTCGCTTGCAGCCTGCTCCGCCATGACCGCAAGCGGAAAGTCCACCTTCAAAAGCTTATGCTTTTCATGCCAGTCAATCGAAGTTTCAAAATCAATGCGGCGGCTGTCTTTACGTATCACGATGACCTGCTCAAGCGTAGAATCATGCAGCGCACGGCTTACATGAATACGCACGCACTCAGGAGCAGCTTCTTCAATCGTAATCTTTGCGGGAGCAGTAAGCTCCACGGGCTGATCTTTGTACATGGGCGCAATTTCCCATGCGTCATAGAACGGCGTAACATCCTTGTACATACGGAACACGTTGCACGGAGCCGCGGCGAATTCAGTACCCGATTCCTTATCGAACACGGAATCAAGCGTTCCGTTGCTTCCGATCCGCACAATAAGGCAGCTGTTCTCAAGCTTCAGGTAGCAGCTGCCGCCGTCATGCACCATGGTGCATGAAATTGCACGAACAGCCTTGCCCGCTGCGGCAGAAATAGCACGGTACGGTACAACAGTCCAGCCGCACGGCGGCACCGTAAGCTCTGCATATCCGCTGCCGTCAGGACTGCGGACCAGTACAGAGCGCTCCCAGCCCATAGTATTGCTGATAAGCACGCCCTGCCCGTCGTCAGCGGCACGTTCCGCTGACGCGTCAGCAAGCACGGCCGTATCCGCACTTGCGCGGGCACCGTCCAGCACTTCCTGCAGATCCCGCTCAGCCTCCTCATGCACCCTCTGGATGCATGTACCGGCGATCACATCATGGAACTGGCACAGCAGCAGCTTGCGCCACAGCGCATCAAGAGAATCGGCACCGCCCGCCGAACTGCACACTGCGGTATAGAATTCCGCATCATGAAGCGCAATCTCCGCCTTACGGCACAGCCGCTTAATGGCGGCACCAGACGTATAGCTTCCCCGGTGCCATGACAGATACAGCTCGCCGGTATAGGTTTCCGTCACCGGCTCATCGCCATTCTTAAGCCGCTCAAAGAACGCCGCAGGCGATTCCATGCGCGTACGCGGAATTCCCTCAAGGTCGGCAATACGGCGCACAGTCTCAAGCATCTGGCGGTCAGGACCGCCGCCGCCGTCTCCGTAGCCGAACGGGAACATCATTCCTTCTATATTATCCTGCTGGATACGATCCTGATTCCACCGCTCAGCAACAGCCTGCGGCGTAATGACGGCATTGTTCTTTTTATACATGTGCGAAAGTACCCGGCTGCCGTCAATGCCCTGCCACCAGAAATTATTATAAGGGAACGGATCACATTCAGGATCACAACGCAAAAGCTTCTGGGTGGCAAAGTACGGAATACCACAGCCTGTAAGCAGCTGCGGCAGCGCCGCCGAAAAGCCGAACGTATCGGGCAGCCATGCCACAAGCGTACGCGATCCCAGAGTATCCCGGAACCAGCGTTTTCCGCGCACCAGCTGCCTGATAAGCGCTTCACCGCAGGGAATATTCGTATCGCTTTCCACATAGAACGCGCCGTCGGCAATGCACTGCCCGGCCGCAGTCTTTTCCTTAACGCGCTGCATAAGCTCAGGATAATACTGCTCCAGCATGGTAAAAATATACGGCTCGCACGCAAGGAACTTGTATTCAGGATATTCATCCATAAATGCAAGCTGGGTGCTGTAGGTGCGCGCGCATTTACGCTTCGTTTCCTCAAGCGGCCATTCCCATGCCAGATCCAGATGCGACTGCCCGAATATAGACATGACCGGCGCAGTAGAACCGTTCACGCATGCAAGCGCAGGCTTAAGGAAGCTGCCTGCGGCCAGAATGCTCTTGGTGCGCTCAGGCTCATCAAGCTCAAAATCAGCGGTAAGCGTAAACTGCTGCAGCGCCTTCGCAACCTTCTGGTAGCGCAGCGATTTAGGCTGCAGCACCTGCAGCAGGCTGTACAGCACATCAAAATCAACGGCGGTCTGGAACACAGCTTCGTTCCAGATGCCCCAGCTTATTGTACCAGTAACCGCCTGTTTTGCGGACGGCTCCGGAACCGGTATTTCATCCGGTCCGTACGGGCCGCCGTTCTCGGGACGCAGGCCGTGACCGGCATAGCTTTCAGCATAAATATCAAACCGCTCGCCGCCTTTGGAGCAGCGTGTCAGTGTAATATACGAATGTTTTTTATCAATGGCACCGGCCGCCTCACCGTTCACGAATACAAGGCTTTCGCCGCCCGTAGGAAAAAAGCACACAAGCCGGCAGCCGGCTGTCTTCTTAGGCACGGACACCGTACAATGGAACCAGCCGTACTCCCACTTTTTACCCCATGCAGTACCTGCACGGATAAGCTTTTTGGGCAGCGCCTGCGCAAGCGCAAGCGTCAGATGCTCCATCGTAACAGCGTATTCTGCGGACACCGATCCGCATTCCGTATAAAAAAGCTTCGGAAGATATTCCTTCCAGATTTTTATTCTTTCAAGCCATTGCCTGCCAAGCATTGGTAGTATCTCCTTTTTTTTCATCGGCGCGCATTGCGCGGTCAGATAGTTCCGCCAGCAGCAGCGCCCGCTTTCTGCAGTTCCTGCATAATCCGTCCCGGTACCGTACCGGCAAGCTCAGACCAGCCGGTATACAGTTCAGGCGGCAGCCTTCCGGGCGTAAAACTCCACGCAGGAGTAAAGCTGTAGTGTGCCCGGATATATGATCTTACTTTATCATGCAGCTCAGGCGTAAGCGGCACCGGTATGCTGAACATCTCAGGCAGATCAAGCCCTGCGCTGCCCGCCTCCTCACCACAGCAGGTATCGCAGAACGGATACAGGGCAAAAAGCTCCGGATTCGGCAAAAACGCATGCTTTCCGGGCTGCACATACAGGCGCACATGTGTTGAGCCTGCGTCCAGCACCGGGAACCGCGGGATCATCTGATTAAGATATTTTCCGTGAAAGCTGCCTTCGCAGCCGCAGACGCTGCCGTCATCGGCCACATACACCCATGCATGCTCAAGTTCGTACAGATGCTGAATATCATAGTCATACGAATAGGCGTATTCGATAGCAAAACGGGCGTGTTTTGCGGCAGGATCCACAATCCGTCTGCGGGATACCGCACCGGGAAACGACGGACTTTTGCCCGCCTTCTCAAACACGGTGCAGCCGATGCCTTTTACTGCGAACGGCTCGTTACGGTCGAACCACAGTTCCGGAGCGTAGCGCAGCCACAGCTCACGCCCGCAGTTCATGCCGTACATTCCTTGTCGAGCTTCTGCAGCAGCGCATACAGCTCCTGACGGGTATGCACGGTATAATCAGGAGTCTCCTCCTGATTCTTTGGATTCATATCGTAGCGCGGCGACCAGTCGTACAGAATCGACGTAATACCGAAACGGTTTGCACCGACCACATCACGGATAAGATTATTGCCGATCATCACCACGCGCTTTTTATCAGCGTCAGTCAGATGCAGCTGATCCATGGCGGTCTGGAACATCACCGCCGCCGGCTTACGGTCGGGCAGAGCCTCGGATATCGCACGGGCCGAAAACACGTCTGACAGTCCGTGCTGCTCATAAATATTCTTAAAGGATTCAACCTCACCGTCGGCAACAAGTGCCAGCGTAAAGCCGTCCTCATGCAGCTGTCTGAGCAGCGCGCCGCCCTCGTCATGAAGCTGCGCGCGCACCACTATACCGCGGTCATCACGCACCTCGGTGGACTCATCCACGATGGTGTCGCCGCTGTCAAAAAAGATAACCAGATTTTTCATATCGCAACCCTATGACTTCATGATGTCCGCAAAACCGCGGAGCTTAAGCTCTTTGGCGCAGTGGCAGGCCACAAAGTGCCCCTGAGAAAGCTCCTCAAAGGCGGGCGCCTGCTGACGGCAGATTTCCTTACAGTAACGGCAGCGCTCATGGAAATAGCAGCCTGACGGCGGATTCGCAGGGTTAGGAATCTCGCCCTCAAGCGGAATCCGGTCCATCTTGTAGTCAGGATCGGCTACCGGTACGGCAGAAAGCAGCGCCTCCGTATAGGGATGCAGCGGATGCGCGAACAGCTCCTGGGAGGTCGAATACTCCACCATTTTGCCCAGATACATGACACCTACTTTGTCGGAAATATGCTCAACCACAGAAAGATCATGGCTGATGAACAGATAGGTCAGCCGGAATTCTTTCTGCAGGTCCTTCAGCAGGTTTATGATCTGCGCCCTGATAGAAACATCAAGCGCGGACACAGCCTCGTCACACACAATAACACGCGGAGTCAGCACCAGCGCACGGGCAATGCCGATGCGCTGCCGCTGGCCGCCGCTGAACGCATGCGGATACCGCTTGAGGTATGAAGTATTAAGCCCTACTTTCTTTGCAATATCCATAACACGGGCGGCAAGCTCGTCCTTTGACAGCTTAAAGTTTGCCTTCAGCGGCTCGGAGATAATGTCATAGACGGTCATGCGGGGATCAAGCGATGCATACGGATCCTGAAAGATCATCTGCAGCTCCTTGCGCATGTCCTTCATCTGCTTTTTATCGATCTGCAAAAAATCGTATGTCTTGCCGTCGGCCGCACGGTACATGACCGAACCTTTCGTGGCCTCTATGGCACGGATAATGCAGCGGCCCAGCGTAGTCTTACCGCAGCCGGACTCACCCACAATGCCGACAGTCTCGCCTTCGTTCACCGAAAAACTGACATCCGTAACGGCCTTTACACAAACGCCCTTTGACGTAAATTCTTTGGAAATATTTTTGACTTCAAGAATAGGCTCTGCCATCAGTTTCCTCCATACAAAGCGCAGGCAACGTTATGATCCGGCTCCACCTGCATAAGCTCAGGCTCGCATACAGAACATTTGCCCTCCAGATGCCGTGAGCAGCGGTCGTAGAACGTACAGCCCTTGGGCAGGTTGAGCGCCAGCGGCACGGTGCCCGGAATGGAAAACAGCCGCTCGCTCTTTGCGCCACCGAGCTTGTGAACAGAACCGATAAGTCCCTGCGTATAGGGGTGCAGCGGATTCTTGAACAGATTCTGAACGGACGTCTGTTCCACTACCTTGCCCAGATACATAACCGCTACGCGGTCGCACATGGCGGCCACGGTGCCCAGATCATGGGTGATATACAGGATGGACATACCGATCTCTTTCTGCAGCTGTTTCATCAGCTCAAGAATCTGAGCCTGAATCGTCACGTCAAGCGCAGTTGTCGGCTCATCAGCGATCAGCAGCTCGGGCTTACACACAAGCGCCATGGCAATGAGCGAGCGCTGGAGCATACCGCCTGAAAATTCATGGGGATACTGGTTATAGCGCTTTTCGGCGTTGGCAATACCCACTTTCTTCATCATCTCAATCGTGATCTTTTTAGACTGCTCCTTGTCCGGCGTAATATGCAGCCGAGTGCACTCGTTTATCTGGTTGCCGATGGTATACATGGGCGAAAACGCAGCCATAGGCTCCTGAAAGATCATGGAAATATGCTTGCCGCGGATGGCACGGATGTCCCGGCCCTGCGGCTTAAGCGTAAGCAGATCCACCGGCTGTGAAGTACCTGCCATGCGGAACATAATGCTACCGCGTGCGGAGCAGTTCTTATTATTAATGCCCAGAATCGCCTTGCTCGTAAGGCTCTTGCCGCAGCCGGACTCACCTACCAGTCCGAGCGTCTCGCCTTTCTTAATATCAAGGTTCACGCCGCGTACGGCGGTCAGCACGCCTTCATCCGTCTTAATGTCGATATGGAGGTCTTTTATCTCTATCAGCGTATCATCTGTCATGTCCGGTACCTCCTGCATTATTTATACGGGTCAGCCGCATCACGCAGGCCGTCACCCAAAAAGTTGAACGCCAGAACCGCAATAATTACGAACACCAGCGGTATCAGTTTCCACGGATACAGCGCGATATTGGAAATATCCTGCGCTTCCTGCAGCAGAACGCCCCAGCTGGTTGCCGGTGAGCGCATGCCGAGTCCAAGGAAGCTCATGGACGTTTCACCGATAATCATGCTCGGAATCTCAAGCGTCAGATTAACGATCAGGTACCCCATAAAACCGGGCACCAGATGCGTCATGATGATCTTAAAGTCGCTCACACCGGCCAGACGGGCCGCCATAACAAAGTCCTCTTTGCGCAGCGATATAAACTTACCGCGCACCACACGGGCAAGGCTTGTCCATGAAATGAACGACATGATGATAGTAATCAAAATATACATGCGCACGATCGGAATGTTCGGAGGAATTGCCGCCGACAGCGCCATCCACAGCGGAATGGACGGGAACGATGTAATAACCTCAATGGCACGCTGGATCACCATATCAATCCAGCCGCCAAAATAGCCGGACAGGCCGCCGAGCAGAATACCCAGCAGGAAGCTGATGGCGGTGCCCACAAGCGGAACGGACAGCGACACCTGGCTGCCGATAATAAGGCGTGAGAACAGATCCCGGCCCATGGAGTCGGTTCCGATCAGGAACACATGGCCGCCTTCCTCAGCGCCGAACAGATGGCGTGAGCACGGAATAAGGCCCAGAAACTTATATTCCTCGCCTTTTACAAAGAACTTGATCTTGTAGATCTGGCTTGTATCTTCAGTAATATCAGTTTCAAACGTCAGCTTATTGCGTTTGATGGAAATGCCGTAGACAAAGGGTCCCTGGAATTCACCAGATTCATCCCACAGATGGATATGCGACGGGCCCAGATTCTTTGACTTGCTGTCATACTCGGTCAGTCCCTGCGGAGCAATAAAATTAGCGAATATGGCGCAGAAATAAAATATACCGAGAATAATCATGCTCGCGCGGGCAAGCTTGTGCTTGACCAGCTTGCGTCCCATGAGCTTCCATTGGGAAGCCAGATAATAATCTTCTTCTGAAATTGTCTTTTTCTTAAATATCATACTCAGCTCCTCTCAGAAAAACGGATGCGCGGATCAAGCCATGCCAGAACGATATCGGAAAGCAAGGTTCCCACACAGACCAGGAATGCCATGATGAACAGAATTGAACCGGCCAGATACATGTCCTGGCTCTTAAGTGCCGTATACAGCACCGGTCCCTGAATCGGCAGGTTCATAACGATGGCTGATATCGTAGAACCGGTAAAAATACGTGACAGCGACGTGGCAAGTCCGGACACAACCGGGTTCAGCGCCGCACGGACGCAGTACTTATAAGTGATGCGGTTCTCAGCCACGCCTTTTGCGCGTGCGGTGAGCGTATACTGCTTCACCATTTCGTCAAGCATCTGGGCACGTACGGTACGGATGACCGAGCAGGTGCCCGCCGTACCGATAACGATGACGGGGATTATCATATGCTTCAGGAATTCCCCCGTATACGCAAGACTGAATCCGTTCTGCAGCATTTCATCAGAGAACAGGCCTATAAGCGGATCACCCGTCCAGATAAACGACAGGTACATCAGAATAATCGCCAGAAGGAAGTTAGGCGTAGCCATACCTAAGAAACCAAACGCGGTGAATATATAATCGCCAGCAGAATACTGCTTGAGTGCGCTGTAAATTCCAATGGGAATCGATACCAGATAGGTAAAGAGCATGGTGATAAGAGAAATAACGACCGTCAGGACCATGCGCTCATTGACGATGTCGATTACGGGGCGCTGATATTCAAAAGAATAGCCCCAGTTTCCGTGCAGAATGATGCCTTTCATCCACAATATATACTGAACAAACCACGGCTTGTCCATTCCGTATTCGGCACGCAGCTGTGCAACTACTTCCTGAGTAATAGTCTCGCCTTCAGACTGCATTGTAGTAATATAGCTGCTGATAAAATCGCCGGGCGGCAGCTGGATAATAAAGAAACAGGCCAGAGATATGACAAAGATAGTCGGAATCATTATCAGGATGCGTTTCCATATATATTTGAGCATAATTCCTCCCTTATTAAAATCAAGGTTCTATTGTCAGAACCGGTTCTGCCGGCAGAACCGGCAGGCAGACAGCAGGCTGAAAATCCGCCGTACGGACTTCCAGCCTGCCGGTTCAAAAATTCACTTACTTCTTGAACCAGGCGTTCTCAAGGTGAGCCACGCCCAGATCGCGGTACTCTTCGCAGAATATCAGCGATTTGCCGATGTTCATCAGATTCTTGTTCTTCAGAATAAGTGCCGGGGTATCAGCACAGTAGGCAATTTCCCAGATATTCTTTGCATGCAGCTGCAGGATCTGCTCCGCAAGCTTGTTGATCTCAGCACCATTCTTTGCGCTCTTGATTTTGTCGTACAGCTCAATAAGCTTTGCAACATCGCCCTCAGGCTTTACACCGGATTTACCTTTCGTAGCCGTATACTCACCGTATGCACCTGCCCACGGAGAATAGATGCCCACCGGAACGATAGCGTTCGGGCGCAGCGCCGGGTTGAATGCATTGATAGCGTTCATCGGTCCGATAAGCACAGTGTGGTTGTTTGCATTGCAGATCTCAGTCATCAGGTCACGGCTGTATGTCTTTGTCGTAGTCTTGATGCCGACCGCTCCGTAGTACTTGGTCAGAAGCTCAGCGGTCTTCTCGGAGTTCTTAACGTCCTCGATGTCGGTAAGCATAAAGTCAAGCACAAAGGGGGTTCCGTCGCTGAACGTGCGGAAGCCGTTCTTGTCGCGCTTGCTCAGGCCTACGCTGTCAAGCAGCTTGTTGGCTTCTTTTACATCATATTTAGTCCAGCGGGTCTTCCATTTCGGATCATAGCCGAGCAGGCCTTCAGCAACAGATGCCTGTGCAGGCTCGCCGAAGCCGTCAGAAACAAGCTCAGAAATTTCATCGCGGTTCACGCAGATTGACAGCGCCTGGCGGAAATCAGGGTTCTGGAATACCGCGCGGTATTTCAGATCTTTAATGGTCTGGTTCAGCTGAACAACCGTGGGGCGGTATGCCCAGCTGGTGCCCTGCCAGGTCAGCAGCTCGTAGCCGCCTTTTTTAGCATTCTGCTTGAGCACGGTGTATTTGCTCAGCGGCATTTTTGCAAAGTCAATGCCACCGGCAAGCGCTTTAAGCGTTTCCTGCTCAGGATCAGAAATCTTTGTCCACTCCATGCTGTCAATATAGGGCAGCTGGTTGCCTTTTGCATCAACCTTCCAGTAGTAGGGATTGCGTTTCAGGATGAACAGATTGTCATCAATGTTGTTGGTTGCAACCCACGGACGCAGCGTGGGGCGATCAGGCAGAACCCAGTAGTAGTAGCCGGTTTCTTTACCCATGGCCTTCACGTCTGAATAGCCGAGCTGCTTTGCCTTTGCCTTTGCAGCTTCCTCGCCGATATAGGCGGGCAGCAGTTTTTTATAATAGTGCGCGGGCGCAAAGAACCATTTGCTGTCGTTGGTCAGCGTCTGCAGGAAGGTGGCGTTCGGATCCTTGAACGTAACCTTTACCGTGTACTTATCCGGAGCCTCAACCTTACAGGGAGTCTTTTCACCGGTCTTGGGGTTGGTGGAATAGAAGCAGTCATAGAGCGATTTGCCGAATGACTTGGGAACACACATATCATTGTAGAAGAACACAACGTCGGCAGACGTAAAGTCAACGCCGTCAGACCATTTCATGCCCTTGCGCAGATAGATCGTGTACACCGTGTTGTTGGAATTGACTTCATAACCCTTGGCAACGTTGGGCTCCACGGAACCGTCAAGCTTAAAGCGGAACATGGGTTCCTCGGTCTGCTTGCCGATAGTCCAGCGTGAATTGCGGCCGTAGGACGCATAGTGCAGCGTTCCGCCGTATTTTCCTGCAGTATCCATGGTAGATACCATCACCTCACCCGGGCCGGGAATACGCTTTTCAAGCGGCGGCAGCTTGCCTGCCTTTACCAAGGCTGCAAGTTCCGGAGCCTCTTTTGAGGAAGGAGCCGAAAAAGCAAAACCCGCAGCCAAAACTGACATAAGAGAAAAAGACACAGCCTTTTTCACATTCATTTTTGTCATTTAAGACCTCCTTTTATAACTTCCAGTAGATATAATATCGCCAAGGCCTGGCCGTAGGGCATGGCCTTGATCGGTATCTGCTTATAAAAATCCTTATCGGTACGTCCCATGGGGGTACCGTATGAAACCTGCTGCACCACGCCTGCATCATCAATATTCCGCAGTATGGCCGCAAGCGGTTTTTCCGCATAAGTACGATATGACTCAGGAATCAGGTGCATGGCAACCGCGCGCATAATGCCGTACGCAAAGCCGCAGGTAGCCGAAGACTCAACATACGAAGAAGGATCGTCTATGAGCGTATGCCACATGCCGTTCGGCTCCTGATATTTTACGAGCGAATCAACCTGCCGCAGGAGCAGCTGCACCAGATACCGCCGCTCGGCGGGAGTGCACTCCACCATGGACAAAAAGTCGGGGATGGCCGCCGTAATCCAGCAGTTTCCGCGTCCCCAGAACGCGCCCGCAAAATTATTCATATCCTTAAAAGTCCAGCCGTGATACCACAGTCCCGTGCGGCCGTCCGCAAGATACTTGGCATGGGCAAGGAACTGATACACCGCCTCCTGGCGGTATGCATCATTCTTTTTAATACGGGACATATTGGCCAGAAAAAGCACCGTCATAAACAGCGTGTCGTCCCACAGCTCCTGCTCATTCACGCTGTCGGACGTAATGTGCTGAAAACCGCCCTCAAGCGTACGCGGAAATGACTTCATAATCCATTCCGCCCATTCCTCGCACACCGCCATATATGCGGCATTGCCCGTATATTCCGCCACATACGACATCGGCAGCAGCGGAGCCACCGTATTCACGTTCTTTCCGGGCAGCCCCACCTTCAGCTGGCGGTCATAGTACTCGGTCAGAATATCAAGATATTTGGTATTATGTGTAAAATCAAAATACTTCCAGAATCCGTAGAGCCCTACTCCCTGAGTCCACTCCCAGAATTCATACTTTTTGATCTCCTGCTCGGGAACATTTTTTTTACGCATGTTCTCAATAAAGGTCACATCGTCCTCGTACAGGACTTTCTGAAAGCTTTCAGCAAGCAAAGCGAATTTTTGTTCAATACTTTCCGCAATCTGTTTCTGCATAGTTTAAAGTATAGGGCACATTTTCATAAAAACAACGCATTTTTTGCTAAATATACAGAATTGTATTGCATTTTTTGCGATTTCATCTTCTGAACAGAACTACAGCCGAGCGGCAGGCAGCGCGCTTGACTTCTGCGGCGACACACGGTAGCTGGACGGTGACACATGGCACAGCGCCTTGAACGTACGGTTAAACTGTGAAAAACTGCTGAACCCGCATTCCTCCGCAATGTCGGTGATCTTTTTATCCGTATACAGCAGCATCTGCTGCACGTTGCGGATACGCGTCATCTGCACGTAGCCCACAATCGTAAAGCCCGTAATCTGCTTGAACAGATGCGACAGATAGCACGCGCTCACGTTAAACTGATCGGCAAGGCTTGTCAGCGTTATTTCCTGCCGGTAGTTCTTATGAATCCACGCCGTAATCGTATAGATACGCGATGCGGACGTATCGGGCAGATTGTCGGCCTTATAGCAGTTAAAGCGGGCCTCGTCGTAGAGCGTATACAGGAATTCCATGAACTTTGTATGAATCGTCAGGTCGCGTATGGGGCTCAGATTCTTGCCCTGATTAAACACCGTGTTCAGCAGCGTAAACAGCGGCTGCTGCTTTTCGGCAGAAAAGCGGAACACGCACGGAGAAGCATCAAATACAGAAAAAACACGGCTCATAGAAAGCTTAAGCGGAGACTCATCGCGCGGAATATTAAAATTAATAATAAGCCGCTTACGGGACTGCCCGGGCGGATACTCTGTTTTATGCAGCAGCCCCGGCTTGAGCAACACCATATCATACATTTTCAGCGGATAGTACTTTCCTTCTATAATGTGGGCGGCTTCAGAATCCAGCAGGATGAACAGTTCATAGAACGAATGAAAATGCTGGAATTCCATATTGATGGCGTAGTTGCGCTCATCATAGTCAAAATAATAAAAAAACGGATCTGCCGGCTTGTTTATATTGATGGCATACGACTGCTCATATAAAAGCGACGGAGCGTAATCCATACACGACTGCCGCTACTGCGCTGCCGGCAGCGTGTACTGGCGGGAGCCGGCCAGCCGGTTTTCAAATTCATCATGCGAAAGCGGCTTGTCGTACAGATAGCCCTGCACCATAGAACAGCCGGCCTGCTTCAGGAATTCCATCTGGAACACAGACTCCACGCCCTCTGCAATCACCTGAATACCAAGCTCACGCGCCATATTAATAACGGCGCGGCTGATCACCTCATCGGGAGTATTCTTGCTGCCCGGCTGAATGTTATCTATAAGCGATTTATCAAGCTTGATCACATCGGCCTTAAGGTTTTTGATCAGCGTCATGGACGAATAGCCGGTACCAAAATCATCGATGGAAATATGCACGCCTGCATCATGCATGGCAGAAACAAACGAAATAAGCCGGTCAAAATACTCATAATCGGACGATTCCGTAAGCTCAATTTCCAGATACTTGGGATCTATGGCATAATCCTGAAGCACTTTCAGGATCTTGTCCTTAAAGTTGTCGTTAGACAGATGGATTTTAGAAAAGTTAGTGGAAATACGCACCGGCTCAATCCCCTTCTGAAGCCAGCGGCGAATATCCTTGCAGATTTCCTCAAAAATAAAAAAGTCCAGGTTCCGTATAGAGCCTTCCCGCTCAAGCACCGGAATAAACTCCGACGGCGGCACCAGTCTTCCCTTCTGATACCAGCGCGACAGAGCTTCGCACCCGCACAGCGTGTTCGTTCTGATGTCCACCTTGGGCTGATAGAACACAAGGAATTCATTGCGCTCAAGCGCTGTCGGAAACACCGATGAAATTCCCTTGTCACGCATTGATTTTTCCTGCATTTCAGGCTTAAACCACAGCAGATCCTGCAGCCGCGAATTCTTTGCCGCCGTCATGGCGGTAGAAGCGAACGTCATCATTTCTGACTGCGAAATCTCAGGCGTAAGCTCCACCAGGCCAACCTTAAGCCTGATTCTGACCACCGTAGTCACGCCCTTCTGCTTGACGGGAATCCGCACGTCGGTCAGAAAGTGCACATACTCATCACGGCGCGAAGCCTTGACCATGGCAATAAAATTATCGCCGCCCAGGCGGCAGAAATAGCCGTCCTTACCAAACAGCTTCAGCGTCATCATGCTGTAGGTGCGCAGGATAATATCACCCGCGTCCTGCCCGAGCTCTTTATTTACATACTTAAAGTTCTTGATATTGGAAAAAGCGGCTATATACTCCTGCCCTTTATGCATGGCAAAGATCCGCCCGACGGACTGCATGAACCCGACCATATTCAATGCGCCGGTAAGCGCATCGGTAATCTCCACCAGCTTCATAAGCTTCATAAGGCGAGCACGGCTGCAGAAAATGAACAGGTTCTGCAGCAGGAAATCTATGCTGCGTTTATCAGTTTCGTTCCACACGCAGCCTTTTTTAGGATAGGCAGAAAGAATCACCTCACCGCCTTCTCCGGTCACAAAGCTGCGCTCATAGGATTCCGGCTCGTATCCGGCAGGATTTTCATAGCCGATATATGATTCGTTCACGCCGCCCGGCTCATAAATTGAAACAGGAGCCTTGAACACCGTCACAAGCCTTCCGAGCAAAACTTCTTCCGCCACGCCCGGCAGCTCTTCATTTATGCGGTTTACGGTATCATCCAAAGAAAAGACATTATCTTGTAGCCGGTAAAAAAAACGGCTAAAATTCTCGCTGCAAAGTCCATTTCCCATGTCTCCATATTATAGCACAAACCGATCGAATAAAAAAGAGGAATTTTTACACAACGGAACTACCATAAAATATTCTGTGTCACTATTCAGGTACATATCAGCTATCCCGATATACAGAATGTAACGGCATACGGCGGAAATACAGGAGCCGTTATATGTAGGGAACCTCGAAAAACTGAAGTTTTTCGAGGTTCCCTGTACTAACTGACAAGCTTTCATTATAATAATGCAGACGGATTCTGGAAACGCCGTACAGGCTTTCCGAAGCGCCGTTAATACCAAGCGGAAGGGTTTTTAACAGCATATGTTCTTAAAAAAACTGATTTTTGTTCCTTTAGCTGCAGCGGTACTTTCCGCGGCGGTTCCCGTTCTCACCTTTGCGTTGGGAAGCTCCGACAAGGATGAACGCACAGTAGAAGAAATACTCAAAGACGGTACCCGCACAGAAATCAGCAAATATCTGAAAAAACATTCAAAAGCGCTGCACTACACCACCCCTGACCAGACGAAGGATACGATTCTCCACATAGCCATAAAAGCCCGCCGTGACGCGGACATTATCAAAGATCTGCTGTCTTTCGGCGCGGAGCCGATGAAAAAGAACGCGCTCGGGCAGACGCCCATCATGTACTTGTGCGCCTATACTGAAGACACCGGGCTGCTGGATACGCTGATCCGATCAGGCACCGTCTTTAAGATCGGCACGGGCAAGCGCGTGCTGGAAACGGATTCCGAAGGCAAAACGGCCTTTGACTATGCGCTCGGCAAACCCCGCATGATTGCCGTACTGGAAAAATATGCCAGGCGGCCGCAGAGCAACATCATAGCGGAACAGCAGGCAGCAGAGGCCGCCGTTGCGGCAAAAGAAGCGGAGCTGCAGGCTATCGAAGCACAGAAAAAGCTTGAGGCGGAAAAAGCGCAGGAAGAGCTTGCCATAAGAAAGGCGGCGGAAGAAAAACGCCTTGCCGACGAGGCTGCTGCTGCCGCCGCGCGTGCGGCGGAGGAAGCCAAGATTATTTCATTCCAGGCGAATGAAAACGCTGAAAAAATCGACGTGCAGCAGTTTGAACCGACCTATCTGTTCGACGTGGAGTATGAAGCTCCGCCGGTGGTGCCCGTTGCCGCCGCCGAGCCGCTGCCCGAAGATAAAGCTGATAAAAACGGCGTGACGTCGCTCATGGTTGCTGCCCGGAACGGACGGTATCAGACCGTGTCGCAGCTTATAGCCGGCGGCGCGAACGTAAACCGCCGTGATGCCGACGGCTGGACGCCGCTCATGTACAGCGTCCGTTTTTCTAATGATGTATCGGTTGTGTCGCTGCTTCTGGACAGCGGCGCCGACATTCATGCCGTAAATAACTACGGTGCCACTGCCCTTTCTACCGCAGCATTATTCAGCTCGAATCCTGAGATCCTGCAGCTGCTGCTGAAAAATAAATCCAGCACGCAGGCAGAAACGCGCGAGGCATTCGTTTTGGCCATAAAATACCAGCGGCCGCTGCCGATTATACAGTCGTTCATCAGCAGCGGGCTGCCGCTCAACCAGCTGTACGACGGGCTTACGCCGCTCATGCATGCGGCGCGTACGAACACGAACACGGGCATTATCAGCCTGCTGCTCAAGTCAGGCGCTAAAACGAACATTCTGTCAAAAGATAAAAAAACGGCGTTTGACTACGCACTCAGCAACTCACAGCTGCCGCGCAACGACACCTATTATGCGCTGCAGAGCAAAAGGACGGCACAATGAGAATCACCGGCGGACAATTATGCGGCAGAAGCACCAAATGCCCTGAAGGCATTATCCGGCCTGCCATGGACAGAATGCGGGAATCCGTATTCGCCATCCTTGGAGATCTGAGCGGCAAATCATTTCTTGATCTGTTCTCAGGCTCAGGAACAATCGCCATAGAGGCGGTTTCACGCGGTGCATCTCGCGTGGAGCTGTGCGAAAAAGATAAGATAAAGACAAAGACCGTGCTTGAGAATGTGTCCATGACCGAAAAGGAAATGGGCATAAAAATCCGCTGCCATTTTATGCCCGTGGAGTATTTTATTCAGCGGTGCAAGGATCAGTTTGACTTTATCTTTTTCGATCCGCCCTTCCCCTATAAATTCCATGCGGAGCTTATTGCCAAGGCGGCAAAGAAAAATATGCTGCTGCCCGGCGGCACCATCATCGTGCACCGGCCCGAAGAGCATGCCATGCCCGACACGATTGAAAACCTGCGCCGTACGGACCAGCGCGTTTACGGCCGCTCCATCGTAGACTTTTATCAGGCGGCGGAACCTGCTCAGGAAATTGCCACTGAGCAAACTTCTGACATGCCCGATGCAGGAGTTGGAAAGTAAATTTGTGCCCGGCAGCCGCGGACTGGGGGCTTGCAGCGCAGCCCTGGCGGAGGTAACGCCTTCCGCGGCTGCCGGACACAAAAATTGATTTCCGTGGAATATAGAAATCTTGACTTTTGATTAAAATATGGTAGTATTAAAATTAAGTAAATGAAAGATGATGTAATAAACTTGATCGACACAAAAGGTGACCGAAGCACAGGTTTTATAAAAGTTACTGACAATCCGCTTACAGGTCTGACAGACCAGCAGAAAGTTTTATTAAACCGCAAAGGAAACGTTCTGTTCAATCAGGGAGACATTGAGTCCGCACGGCGGATTTTCATTACTACCGGGTATTCTGACGGGCTGACTAGAATCGGCAATGCGTATCTGGAAAAAAATGAGAGCCTGAAAGCATTGAAAATGTTCGTTCTCGCTCATAACAGTAAAAAAGCTGAACCGTTATATGAAAAGATTGCGGAAGTTATTTCCGCCGTCTTGCATTCTTAATATTGGTTATGAGGGAGCCTCTGAAAGCTGAAATTTTTGAGGTGCCTTTGAAAAACTCAATGCTGCATTCATGCGGCAAATTGTAAATTTAATGGTTTCCCCGGAAATCCGCTGAAACGGACCCCGGAGTGCCGGATGACAAAAATGTGAGGAGATTACAAATGAGTGATGCACCACAGCTTCAAATGGACATGCCCGAAATCATGAGCATGACGGACACCGGATCTGAATCACCCTCTGCAGACGAAAAGGATCCTACTGCGAGAAAAATTTCAGAGCTATCAAAGGAAGGATATCAGGCACTTAAAGAAAACAACCTGAACACCGCCGAACAGTATTTTAACCAGATTCTTGAGCTTGAGGAAAACAATAACTATGCGCTGGTCGGTCTCGGCGACACCAAGCGCAAGCAGAACCAGTTCAAGGACGCCATCGGCTATTATTCCCGCTGTCTGAGCTGTCATCCCGGCAATAACTATGCGCTGTTCGGTCTGGCCGACTGCTACAAGGCGCTGAACCAGTACCACAAGGCCATTGAAATCTGGGAACAGTACCTGATTCATGATGACCGCAACATCACGGTGCTTACCCGCGTGGCCGACGCCTACCGCAAAATCCGCGACTTTAAGAATTCCAAGCAGCTGTACCTGAAAGTGCTCGATATGGAGAACAACAACGCCTATGCGCTCATCGGCCTCGGCCATCTGCACTACGATTTCCAGGAATACCGCGACGCGCTTTTCTACTGGACCAAGATGCTGGAGATCAACGAAAAATCTGTTGATATCCGTGTGCTCACCTCCATCGGCAACTGCTACCGCAAGCTTAAGCTGTTCGAAAAGGGCGTATACTATTTTGACCGTGCGCTCAAGATGGACCCTGACAACTTCTATGCATTGTTCGGCATGGCGGACTGCTACCGCGGTATGAACCAGCAGTTCCGCTCCATTGAATACTGGAACAAAATCCTTGATATGGATCCCAACAATAAAGTCATTCTTACGCGTGCCGGCGATGCCTACCGTAACACCGGAGACTATGTCACCGCAGAAAAATACTACAACAAGGCCATGGACATTGACTTCGATATCTACGCAGCACTCGGTCTTGCGCTTATCTGCAAAGGCAAAGGAAACTATCCTGAAGCGATTGAACGGCTGTCAAGCCTCATCAGGAATGATCCCAAAAACTACCGTCCCTACATCGATGTGGCGGACTGCTATCTTAAGATGGGACAGAAAGCAAAAGCTGTCGATACGTTCAAAGATTTCCAGAAGCTCGGTATCCGCAGCCAGCCGATCAACGAGATGCTGGATAACCTGCTTAAAAACTAATGATACCCGTTGCCGGTCTGCTGCCTGACGAGCTTGTAAAAGAGCTGGAGCTTACGCCTGCGTTCCGCGGAAAGCAGGTGTTCAAGTGGATAGGCAGCGGAGCTGAAAGTTTTGATACCATGACAAACCTGAGCGCCGAGCTCAGGGAAACGCTGGGCAGCAGAGTGCAGCTGCGCTCCGCCCGCGTCAGTCAGGTTCTGAAGGATCCTGACGGTACCATCAAGCTGCAGATAACCCTGCAGGACAATCTTGCCATAGAAACCGTACTTCTCACCGATGCGAACGGCCGCAAAACGGCATGCGTGTCATGTCAGGCAGGCTGCGCCATGCACTGTGCGTTCTGCCAGACAGGACAGCTCGGACTGGCACGGAGCCTTACCCCGCACGAGATCGTAGAGGAATTCCTGTTCCTTGAAAAGGAAGCCGGCAGGCTGGATAATATTGTATTCATGGGCATGGGCGAGCCGATGCAAAACCTTCCTGCCATCCGCAAGGCCGTGCAGGTGCTCACCCACAAGGACGGCAGGGCGCTTTCTTCCAGAAGAATTACGCTTTCTACTTCTGGAATTATTTCCGGTATCTATGAGCTTGCGGACAACGGACCGCTCATGAGGCTTGCCGTTTCACTGACCACCGCAGATCCGGAGCTCCGCGAGCAGCTCATGCCCGTAACAAAAGGCAATCCGCTGCCGGAGCTGCGCAAGGCCATTGCCTATTATGCAGAAAAGACCGGCAAGCGCGTTACGCTTGAAGCAGCGCTCATGCACGAAGTAAACACCGGCACGGCAAGCGCAGACCGCATGATCGACTTTGCATCCGGTATAAACGTCAACATCAACCTTATTCCGTGGAATCCCGTATCAACCCTGCCGTTCACTAAACCGACCGCAGCAGAATGCAAGGCTTTTGCATCCCGGCTTGAGGCAGCGGGCCTGAACGTAACGCTGAGAACCCACCGCGGCCGCAGCGTAGGCGCGGCATGCGGGCAGCTCGGTAAAACGGGCCTCGGCGCCGGCAGCGGGACACTGTAAGCACCCTTGACAAATGAACCATACAAAGATAAGCTTAGGTGTACATCTTAAACAATACTAAAAACATTTTACTGTAGATACACAATCAAAAAGATTGTTGCTAAGGAGATTGTATGGGAAAGACTATTGCGGAAAAAATCTTTGAGACTCATCTTGTGGATTCCCCGTTTGAAAACACGTACGTGCTGAAATTGGACAGAGTATTCTGCCATGAAATCACGACGCCTATCGCAATCAATGATCTTGTGGAGCATAACAAGGATAAAGTGTTTGATCCGACCAAAATAAAGGCCGTCATTGATCATGTAACTCCGGCAAAAGACAGCAAGACAGCCACACAGGGCAAGATTCTCCGTGACTGGGTGCGCCGCAACGGTATTAAAGATTTTTTTGATATCGGCTCAAACGGCGTATGCCATGCTATCTTCCCCGAAAAAGGATACGTACGCCCCGGCTATACGGTGATTATGGGTGATTCCCATACCTGTACTCACGGCGCGTTCGGTGCGTTCGCGGCAGGCGTAGGTACTACGGACCTTGAGGTAGGCATTCTTAAGGGTGTGTGCGCATTCAAGCAGCCTAAATCAATTAAATTCATTCTGAACGGAACGCTGCGTCCGGGCGTTTTTGCCAAAGACGTTATTCTGTATATCATCAGCAAAATCGGCGTAAACGGCGCTACAAACTGCGTGGTTGAATTCACCGGTCCGGTTGTCGATGCGTTCGGTATGGAAGAGCGCATGACCATCTGCAACATGGCGGTTGAAGCCGGAGCCACCTCAGGAATCTGCTTCCCCGACCAGAAGACCGTTGACTACCTGTGGCCGTTCATCCAGGATGAGTATAAGACAAAGGAAGCTGCGCTCAAAGACTACAGCAAATGGGTGTCTGATCCCGATGCAACCTACGAGCAGGTATACACCTATGATCTTTCGGACCTTGAACCGCTTGTAACCATAAACTATAAGCCGGATCAGGTGAAAACCGTAGCTGAGATGGAAGGTACCCGTGTAGATCAGGTATATATCGGAAGCTGTACCAACGGCCGTATTTCTGACCTCCGTGTGGCGGCTCAGGTGCTTAAAGGAAAGCACATTGCAGAAAACGTGCGCGGTATCGTCAGCCCGGCCACTCCCCTTGTATACAAGAAAGCGCTTGAAGAAGGCATTATCCAGATATTCATGGATGCAGGATTCTGTGTAACAAACCCAACCTGCGGCGCCTGTCTCGGCATGAGCAACGGTGTTCTTGCATCAGGAGAGGTCTGCGCCTCTACCACAAACCGCAACTTTAATGGTAGAATGGGGAAAGGCGGAATGGTTCATCTGATGAGCCCTGCCACTGCAGCGGCTACCGCTGTTGCAGGAACAATAACCAACTCACCTCTGTACAAATAGGAGTATCGTGATGAAACAGTTTGGTGGTGAAGTACTTTTTTTGGATCGTGCAGATATTAATACTGACGAAATCATCCCCGCAAAATACCTTACAGAGAACACAAAGCAGGCGTTGAAGCCGTATCTGCTTGAGGATCTGAAACTTGAAGGCTTTGATCCCAAGCGCGACATCGCCGGTAAAAAAGTAATCATAACCCGTGAAAATTTCGGCTGCGGTTCATCCAGAGAGCATGCCCCGTGGGCACTGGAAGTGAACGGCATTTATGTTGTTATTGCGGTTAATTTTGCCCGTATTTTCCGCCAGAACATGTACAACTGCGGTATGCTCGCCGTTGATATGGACCGCAATTCGGTTGACGACATGTTCCATACCTTCGCTCAGAAGGATACTGAGTGCAAGATCGTAATCAATGACGACGGCACGGCAAAAGTAAAGCTTATTGCCGGCTCTCTGTCTAAAAGCTACCCCTTCAAGCTCGACGGCTTTGAAAAAGCCCTTGTAGAAAACGAAGGCTGGGTCGGCTACGCGGACAATAAATACTGATCATGCTTTAAAAACAGCGAAGCCCGCCGTATATACGGCGGGCTTTTTTTGTGCGGGCTCCCGCTACATACGGGTGCTGCCTATAATCTTATAGACGCCTTCCGCCGTCCGGCAGATGAGCGATTCTTTTTCAAGCCCTTCAGCAGCCTTATACAGGCGCTCAGGCTCAATCTGTTCCTGACGGCCTATAGATTCAAGGCTCTGCGCGCCGTATTTAGTAAGCATGCGCAGAATCGCACCGCGCGCCTGGCGCAGCGAGCCTTCAAACCGGGACTGTCTGACATACGAAGCGCTTTTCCGGGAAGGGTTCACCGTCTTTTTTTTAAGCTCGGCACCGTAATCCATGAGCGCATAGTACCATTCCCGCGGATTGTCACGGTCCATGGTTTCCTGCACGAACGGAATAAGCCTGCTGTCCGGCACCTTTTCTGCCGAATCCTTAAAAAAGAAAAAAATATATACTGAACGGATATTTGTTTCTATAAAGACATTCGGAATATTAAAGGCAAAGGTACTTACAGCCCGCGCCGTATACGGCCCTATGCCGGGAAGCTGCTCAAGTTTTTCCGGCTCGCGGGGAAAGCTGCCGCCGTACGTGTCGCATACAGCGCGGCATGCTTTCTGAAGGTACACCGCGCGCCGGTTATATCCGAGTCCGCTCCAGTGCCGCAGCACATCTTCAAGCGGAGCGTGAGCAAGAGAACTGCAGTCGGGATACGCAGCAAGCCATTCTTCATATTTTGGAACTACGCGGACCGTCTGTGTCTGCTGCAGCATCATCTCCGAAACAAGAATGGCATACGGATCATGCGTCGTGCGCCATGCAAAACTGCGGGCGGCAGCCGCATAGTTTTTGTAGATCGTCTGCCGGAATTCCGCAATCTGAGTCTCCGTCATACTCCGCTCTGATCAGCCTGCTACCTTTTCGATAAAGCCTTTCTTTTCAAGCTCCGTCAGAATGTTTTCAAGAATCTTTTCCGGAACGTTTACGGAGGTGTCTACCTTCATATCTACAAATTCATAGTCATTGTTATCAATGCCGTAGAGCTTAAGATAGCGCTTGCTGTCCTCGCGGTCACGCATTTCGGTGAATGCCTTGATCTCTTCAATGCTGCCGCCTTCCCGTCCAAGAATACGCTTTGCGCGCAGCTCGTCGCTGGCCATAAGATAAATCTTTACGTCAGCTTCTTTAAGCATCCAGATAGCAAGACGTGAGCCGAGCACGCAGGATTCCTGCCGTGCAAGCTCTACCTGCTTTGTATCTACAAACTTATCATAAGAATCATCAGTCTTAGCCTTTTCAATCACATCTGCAAGCGTCATGCCTTTTTCCTGAGCAAGCTGGCGGAACGTATAGTTAATAAGTTTTATACCGAGCGCCTTTGCAAGCATGGTGCTCACCGTTGTGTTGCCGCATCCAGATTTTCCTGAAATTGCAATACGAAGTTCTTTGCCCTCAGGGATTTTGTACTCTGCCATAATCTTGTAACTCCTTAAATAATATCCATCTATGTATTTTACAGTGGCGTCTGTTATTCCACGTTCTTTGCCTGCTCTCTGATGTTCTCCAGCGAATCCTTTGCGGTTACTACCATAGCACTGACCTCAGGGAACATATTCTTGCTTCCGATCGTATTGATCTCACGGTTTATTTCCTGGCACAGGAAGTCGATCTTTTTGCCGGGCGCAGGATTTCCGGTCATTTCAGCCCGAAGTGCCGCAAGATGGCTGTGCAGACGGACGACCTCCTCATTGATCGTATATTTGACCAGCATGGCGGCTGTCTCTGTCATAACACGCTGCTCGTCAACCTGATTTCCGAGCAGCTCTTTGAATTTAGACAGAATCATATTTTTGAACGTTTCTTCCATTTTCGGCTGCCATTCGCTGAAGAATGCGGCAGCTTCGTCCAGTTTGGTCAGTTTTTCCGTAAGGTCGCGGCACAGATTTTCGCCTTCGCGCTTACGATCAGCGGTAAACCCAGCCAGCGCATCATTAAACAGCGGCTCTATCAGCTTCCAGTATTCATCGGCATCGTAGCTCTGCTCCACCTGCAGCACTCCGGGCTGTTGCAGAATCAGCGGCAGCAGCGTCTGAGCCTTAACGGCGTCGGGCAGAAGCAAGCCGGTAGCAAGGCTGATATTTGCCAGCGCCTCTGCGTACGACTTTGCTGCCTCCAGATCCACGGACACATGCTCACAGCCCTTAAGGTTTTTAACCCGTATATTCACATCGACTTTACCGCGGACAACCTTCTCGGAAACTCTTTCACGGAACCGCTGCTCAAGCGGATTCAGATAAGGCGGCAGATTTACCGTCAGATCAAGGAACCGTGAGTTCACGGACTTTATTTCAACGGATACAGCAGCCGTCTCCGTGTTTTTTTCCCGGTATGCATATCCGGTCATGCTGGTCATTTCTGTTCCTCCAACGTTTTAAGTATCTGTGAAGCGACTTTCCAGTTGTCGCCGGCGCCCATAGTCACTACAAGATATCCGTCAGGATATTCGGGGCCTGCGGAGCATGCAAGCTCTTTTTCAAGAGCCTGCGCAGCACCTGCAAAATCATCAAAATACCGTACACGGCTGCCGTAGTTTTTCTGAGCATGCTCAAATAATGTGCGGCCAGTTACGGTAAAATCAGCGGCATTCTCGCGGGCTGAAGAATAAATCTTATGCAGAATGATTTCGTCCGCATCATTAAAAGAAGCGGCAAATTCATCCATCAGCGCCTGAGTCCGGGAATACGTATGCGCCATAAAATCAACAATAATCTTACGGCCGCGATAGAATTCACGGTATCCGGCAAGCGTTGTTCTGATTGCAGTAGGATGATGACCATAGTCATCGATAAAAATAACAGATTCACCCGCAGGCGTTACAGCCCTGCCGACAATCTCGCTGCGCCGCCGGCCGCCGGTAAATCTCAGCAGGCCTTCTTTCAGGCAGTTAAGGGAGGCACCGTCCACAGCCCTGCCTTCCTGCTGCAGCAGACTGCAGCACAAGGCTATGGCAGCACATGCATTGCGGACCATATGGCGTCCGGGCACGCACAGTGCAAATTCTCCGAGTCCCTGCAATGTAAAGAACTGCAGTCCATCTTTTATCTGCCCGAACGACAGGCGGAAAGAACCGGAAGCCTGCTCGCCGTAGGCGGTGCAGACAATGTCATGCCGGCGCTCTTTTGCAATGGCGGCAGTCTCTACGGCCCCCGCATCATCGGCGCAGTAGATAAGCTCTCCGCCGGCAGGAAGCCTGCATATATAATCTATGAATGCATCCCTGATATCATTATACGTGGGATAATAGTCCTGATGATCGCTTTCCACGCTGGTAAGAATAATTTTTTGCGGGTAGAACGACATAAAATGACGCTGATATTCACAGGTTTCAGCCACAAAATACTTGTGCCCGTTTTCAGCGCAGGTATCGGACGTCATAGTACAGCTGTTTCCGAATGAAGCGATAACTGAACCGGCAAGCACCTGCGCAGGGAAATGCAGCTCCTTAAGCAGTGTGCCCGTAAGACCGGTGGTCGTCGTTTTTCCGTGAACGCCGCAGATACCGCAGCTGAACGCAGTCTGCGACAGCGCGCCGAGCGCCTGCGTATACAGCATGCACGGTATATTGCGCCTGCGGGCGGCGATAAGATCAGGATTTGTATCAGGATTATAGGCGGATGAATAGATTACATACTGTACGGCATCAGTAATATTGGATTCTGAAAAGGTACAAGCCGCAAGGCCAAGCTTTTCCAGAATCTCATCAGTATAAAACCGCTCAGGAACATCGCTGCCGGTGATGACTGCACCGCGCGAATGCATTATTTCCACAAGAGCAGCCATACCGGTGCCCTTAATACCTACAAAATGAATATGTACCCCGCGCACATCACGGGGCAGCGAATGCTCAGACATATCGTCTATTTTATAATAAAGGCGTTTTCTGTACAAGAGAATGCAGCATCTGAAAATGCTGCACTGTATGCGCGCATCATTATGCGCATACAGTATCAGGCAAACTGATTATAGATAAGATCCGCCAGACCGAATCCGGCAGTTTTAGTCATATTCGTTGCATACTCATCATAGAGCATATCTTCATACATGCTCTTGGCATATCCGGAATCCTGACTTTTTTGTATGGTTTTTCGCATGGAGGAAAGCATCTGCTTTACAAAATAAGACTCAAGCTCAAGCGCTTTTTCGTACAGCTTGCTTGTACGGTCTATAGGCTTCTGCTGGGCACCGCGGACTGCACTGTTTGCGGCGGCACCCTGCGGACGGGCATGGCGGTCAGCTTCTGCGGTATACGTTCCAGAAAAAGAAGACCGGTAGTCACCGTTCAGGCGGCCTTCAGGCAGAATCTGGCTGGAAGATACATTGTTTCCCATGCTGCTGATTAAATCTGAAAATTTAGTGCTGTCGGCCGAAACGGACGCCGCATGCACTGCCTCAGTACCTACTGTTATTGAGCTGATTCCACCAATTTTCATATATTACCCTCAGTAACAATATCGGAAACAAATTACAGGAACCTTAGACTCTTATGAAGCTTCAGGTTCCTGTACGGCCCGTTCTTACAGAGACCGGGCCGCATCAATTACTACCGTTTCAGGTTAACGGCAGTGCTGAGCATGTTGTCGCTCGTCTGAATGGCTTTGCTGTTGAACTCGTATGCGCGCTGCGCAACGATCATCTGCACCATCTCGTTTACAACGGATACATTGCTCATTTCAACAAACTTATGCTTGATTACGCCCATGCCGTCAAAACCGGGGCGGCTTGCAATAGCGGCACCGCTTGCATTGGTCACTTTATACAGATTATCGCCGTCAGCCTTGAGGCCTACCGCATTCGGGAAGCGATACAGCTCCATCTGGCCGATTTCAGTCGGATCATTCTGACCATCAATGCGTACGGAAACACGACCGTCATCGCTCACGGTAAGCGTATGGATGTCCGAACCTTCCGGCAGGATAATTTCGGGCATAACGCGCAGGCCGTTGGAATTGACCAGCTGTCCGTTCATATCTACCTTAAAAGTACCGTCACGGGTGTAGGCAAAACTGCCGTCATATTTCTGTACACGGAAAAAACCGTCGCCTACAATGGCCATATCGGTGTCAACACCGGTATTCTGCAGGGATCCCTGGGTAAACACACGCTGCGTAGCCGCGACCTTTACACCGCTGCCCTGCTGAATCGGTACAGGAGTAACCGTATCTTCTGTTGCCGGAGTACCGGCAAGCTTTACGTTCTGATACAGCAGATCTTCAAATTCAACGCGCTGCTGCTTAAATCCTGTAGTATTTACATTGGAAAGATTGTTGGATATAGCGTCAATATTTGACTGCTGTCCGTTCATTCCCGTTGCTGCTGTCCAAAGGCTTCTTACCATATCCTAATTCCTCCCGTTCTACCTGGCAATGACAACTTCTTTCCACAGCGTACCCATCATGCTGTCCTGGCTGCTGATGGTTTTCTGGTTTGCTTCATATGCACGGTTCACTTCAATCATCTGAACCATTTCATTTACAACATTAACATTGGAAGTTTCCATATATCCCTGAATAATACGAGGCCGCTCGTCACCTTCGGCAACATGCGCAAGGCCAGAAATATCATTAGTCTGATACAGGCTGCTTCCCTGCTTTTTCAGATACCGCTCGTTATCAAAGCGTACAATCTTAAAACGATCAATAATATCACTTGTATCTGAGGCATAGATCATGCCGTCTTCGCTTACTTTAAATGAATCATCGGTAACATGGATAATGCCGTTCTCACCGAGCACCGGGTATCCTTCTTTTGTCTCAAGGATTCCCTCTTTGCCGATCATGAAATTACCGTTTCTTGTGTACCGCTCACCGTCAGGCGTCTGCACGGCAAAAAAGCCTTCTCCGCCGAGCGCCATATCTGTATTGGAAGAAGTTGCACGGAAAGAACCCTGGGTAAAATCTTTGTAGTTTTCATTGGTTTCTACACCAAGACCAAGCTTTCCGATTATAGGAGCCGCATCGGCGGATCCGGACGGTATTGTATACACTCCGTCAAAATCTGCACGGCGCAGCAAAAGCTCAGAAAAAGACTTCTGAACCGTGATGTCACGTTTATAGCCCGCGGTGTCCACGTTGGCTAAATTGTTTGCGATTGCATCCAACCTGTTCTGCTGGGCAGCCATTCCGCTCGCCCCTATATACCAGCCTCTGATCATACTTTACCTGTTTCCCCTCACTACTAGTGTATATAATCATTATCGGTATATAGGAAGCGGATGGTTAAGGAATTTTACAGCCGGAATGTCAAAGAATTCCACGACAACGGCGCAGTTTCTATCGTATATATACCATGCTCTGCGCCTATCGCATCCACCGGGAGCATTCTGGGCACCACCGCATCAGGATGCTCGAAGGTATTCACGGCATGCAGATCAGGACCCGACAGCTGCATCCATGAGGTAAGCGTACTGCTGCCGATCGATGACAGATTCAGGCTGACCTGCTGTGAATCCGTACGGCTTATATTGAGAAGGAACAGATGCAGCTCCCTGCCGTCCGCGCTGACTACCGCAGCCGTATGCAGCAGCGGAGCATCGCCGTAGCAAGTTTCAATAGTCTCTGAGCGGACAACAGGATGCAGAACGGTGCCGCGCGCATGCGTACTGAGCTCTTTGAACGGATAATAAATGGACTGACGTATCACTTTTCCGCCGTTCTGCGTAAAAATCGGGGCAATCACATTCACCAGCTGCGCAAGGCAGGCGATTTTTACACGGTCGGCATTATTCACAAGCGTCATTCCAAGACCTGCAAATACAAGCGCATCAAGCAGCGAATAGTGATCTTCTAGGATTGCCGGAGCTTCAAGCCAATCATGATCTTTATCCTGGCTCTGATACCAGATGTTCCATTCATCGAACGACAGGTTCACCGTTTTTTTAGCCCGTTTAACGGTTTTTACATAGTCTATGGTGCTGGCAACACGCTTAATAAACGTGTCCATGTCTACAAAACTAGACAGAAAATCATCATCATTGCCGTGGTTTTCGTAATAATGATGCAGCGACAGGTAGTCTATATTGTCATAGGTGTATTCAAGGACGGTTCTGTCCCAGCTGGGATAGCTCGGCAGGTCGGAGGAAGCGCTGCCGCACACCACCAGCTCTACAGAACTGTCAATCCATTTCATTATTTTGGCAGTTTCGCGGGCCTTTTTACCATAGTCATCAGCCTCAAGATGGCAGATCTGCCACTTTCCGTCCATTTCATTGCCGATACACCAGGTTTTGATACCGTAGGGCTTTTCATGTCCATTCTTACGCCGCAGATCACTCCATGCGGTACCGCCGGGAAAATTGCAGTATTCAAGGAGCTCACCGGCATCTTTGGGAGTGCCGTTTCCCATATTCACCGCTCCCATGATTTTAGTCCCGGCCTTAACCGTCCAGTCATAGAATTCATCGATTCCCACCAGATTCGGCTCAATCGAATGCCATGCCAGATCAAGCCTTCGGGGACGTTGGTCACGCGGACCGATTCCATCCTTCCAGTCATATCCGGACAGAAAATTACCGCCCGGATATCGGACGGACTCAACTCCGAGCTCCCGTACCAGTGCAAGCACGTCCTGCCTGAAGCCCTGCCCGTCTGCATCAGGATGGTCCGGCTCATATATTCCGCCGTATACGGCCCTGCCTAAATGCTCGATGAACGAGCTGAACAGCCGGTCATCCGTCTGTCCTGTAATCAAAGATGTATCGATAAAAACAGATGCTTTTTTCATAACAATTCGATACTATCGCAAGACAAAACAGATTTCAAGCGAAGCCGAACAGGAAGAAGCCGTCCGGAGCGGCCCCAGATTAAAAGTACGATGCGTACACAGGCAGTCAAACGATGGTGCATGTAATAAAAAAGCCCCGGCGGAAGTATCGCCGGGACATGGATTACAGCTTAATCACTGATAAGCTTAGATAACGGTTCCCGAAGGAATGACTGCATTCTTACGGATAACTATAATGCCGTCGGCACAGTAGAAATTACCGTGGTCGCCGTCCTCATACACCGTACCAGACACGTTGATAGAGCAGTTATCACCGATGCACGCATTCTTGTCGATAATTGTTTTTGCTATGCGGCAGTTCTTGCCGATTCCCATAAACGGAATTCCTTTCTCCGCTTTTTCTTTTCTGGTGTCATCATCTTCATAAAAGTCAGACCCCATGGTTATTACGCCGTCAAGCTCAGATCCCGTCTCAATGCGCGTACGAATACCGATGACACACTTGTTTATATTTGCCTTGGTTATAACAACACCTTCAGACGTAATGGACTGCTTAATAAGCGCCTCATTGATCTTTGACGGCGGCAGGTTACGCATTTTTGCGTAAATAGGCTGCGACTCATTATAGAAGTTGAACGGCGGATTAATATCGGTAAGTGACAGCGTAGCATCGTAGAAACTTCTGATGGTACCGATATCTTCCCAATAGCCGTCAAATATGTATGAGTTGATTTTTTTGGTTTTAATTGCCATCGGAATGATTTCTTTACCAAAGTCCGTGTACTCATTGTCCAGCATCTCTTCCATAGTGGCGGCATTGAATACATAAATACCCATGGATGCCAGATATTCTTTTTCCGGCGGCAGGTTGCCGCGTGCGCTTTCAGGAATCTTCCATTCATCAATGTTCAGATCCTTGGCAGGCTTTTCCATGAACGCAGTAATCCGGTGCGATTTATTCGTCTTCATGATGCCGAAACCGGATGCATCACGACGGTTTACCGCAATGGCCGCGATAGAAACATCAGCGCCGCTCGCTATATGCTTGTCTACAAAATCCTTTAGATCCATGCGATACAGCTGATCGCCGGACAGGATAATGTAATGGGTAGGCTTCTGAGATTTAAAGTGGATAAAGTTCTTCCGAACGGCATCCGCAGTTCCTTCGTACCATCCGCTGTGCTCCAATGTCTGTTCGGCAGCAAGCAGCTCTACAAAGCCGCCGGAAAAGCGGTCAAAGTTAAAGGAATTTACGATGTGCATGTGCAGTGACGCAGAATTAAACTGTGTCAGAAGATATATTTTCTTATATCCTGAGTTAATACAATTTGAGATAGGAATGTCTACTATACGGTATTTTCCGCCGAACGGAACCGCAGGTTTAGAGCGTTCCTTTGTCAATGGATACAGGCGGGTTCCTTTACCACCACCCAAGATAATTGCCAATACTCTAGGTTTACTATCATTCATAAATAAAACCGCTCCCCTCGCTGTTCAAAATAAATATTTTTGCATAAGGGCCTCATGCCCTATACAATAAGTATAAAGCACAAAGTACGTTTTGACAAATATCAAATGCATTAAAAGCTGTTTTTTTTAAGAATCTTTTACGCTTTCGGTTGGATTACGAGTCACCGGACTCATCGCTCATACCATACTCAGAAAGTTTCCGGTGCAATGTTTTGCGGCCTATCTTAAGCACATCAGCCGTCTTGCTTTTATTTCCTTTGCATGCTGCAAGATTCTGCAATATCACAATTTTTTCAGCTTCATCCAGACTGATGCCCACAGGAACCGTTATAACAGGATCCGAAGTATTCTGACTGATTGTCGGCGGCAGGTCGTCCAGCGTAATTTCATTTCCGCTGCACATAACAACCGCGCTTTCCATGCAGTTCTGCAGCTGCCTTATGTTCCCCGGCCAGTCATATTTATACAGCGCGGAGCGGGCTTTGGCAGAGATTCCTTTTATGTCCTTTCCGTTTTCACGGGAAAAGCGCTCCAGGAAGGCATTGAGCAGCAGCGGAATATCATCCTTGCGTTCTCTGAGCGGAGGAACCTGAATATGTATGATATTAAGCCGGTAATACAAATCCTCACGGAACCGGCCTGCCTTAACTTCTTCCTCAAGGTTCTTGTTTGTTGCGGCAACAATGCGTACATCAACTTCAATGGTCTGCGAGCCGCCTACCCGCTCAAATGTCTTTTCCTGCAGCACACGGAGCAGCTTTACCTGT
>Ga0256405_10002885_pt1 | contig 37346 bp, 48 predicted proteins | sample RumenRJG_02DNA_FD_189096 | JGI IMG/M metagenome (GOLD analysis project Ga0256405, IMG submission 189096) | Bovine rumen microbial communities from Lethbridge, Alberta, Canada - RJG_02 | ecosystem: Host-associated > Mammals > Digestive system > Stomach > Rumen | place: Canada: Alberta...
CTCCCGCCCTTTACCTCGCCGTCAAAGACATTGATCGGCGGCGTGCCGAGAAACTTGGCCACGAACAGGTTGTCCGGGTCGTTATAGACCTCCTGGGGCTTGCCCTGCTGCTGCAGGACGCCCTCCTTCATCACGACAATCACGTCGGAGATGCTCATGGCCTCCTCCTGGTCGTGTGTGACGAATACGGTGGTCACGCCGGTCTCGCGCTGGATGCGGCGGATCTCCTCGCGGGTCTGCAGGCGCAGGCGCGCGTCGAGGTTCGACAGCGGCTCGTCCAGCAGGAGCACGCGCGGCGTTTTGACCAGGGCGCGCGCGATCGCCACGCGCTGCTGCTGGCCGCCGGACATCTCGCTGGGCTTACGCTCGAGCAGCTGCTCGATCTGAACGAGCTTCGCCGCGGCGAGCATTTTCTCCTCCATGGCCTCCCTGCTCAGCTTCGCCTCGCCGCGCAGATTCTGCAGCGGGAAGAGGATGTTCTGGCGCACGGTCAGATGCGGATAGAGGGCATAATTCTGGAAAACCAGCCCGACGCCGCGCTTCTCGGGCGGCAGTGCGGTCACATCGTCTTCGCCGAAGAAGATCTTGCCCGCTGTCGGCGTTTCAAGCCCGCAGATGAGGTTGAGCACGGTGCTCTTGCCGCAGCCGGAGGGGCCGAGCAGGCCGACGAGCTTCCCGTCCGGGATCTCGAAGGACATGTCGTTTACGGCGATGACCTCGCTTTTCTCCTTTTTATTGCGGCTGGGAAATTTCTTGGTGAGGTGCTCCAATACGACTTTCATACGGCATACCACCTGAAAATAGGATAAATTCAGTTTAATCAAAGCCGCCGGGATTGTCAACGATTCGTAACAGATGGGCAAAAGTTTCACAATGCTGTTCCCGTCATCGAAAGAAGAAAAGCCCGAAGGATTTCTCCTTCGGGCTTTTATTCGTTATCAATGATCTTTTTTGATCAGACCAGCTCGATGACGGCCATCTCGGCTGCATCGCCGCGGCGGGCGCCGATGCGGGTGATGCGGGTGTAGCCGCCGCTGCGCTCGGCATATTTGCCGGCCAGCTCGTCCTTGACCTTCTTCGCCACGTCTTCACGGGTGATGAAGGTAAGCATCTGACGGTAGGACGCGAGGTCCGCCGCCTTGCCGAGGGTGATCATCTTCTCGGCGAGAGGAGCGATCTCCTTCGCGCGGGTGACGGTGGTCTCCATCCGGCCTTTATCGAGAAAATCGGTGACCTGCTGACGGAGCATCGCCATGCGCTGATCAGTCGGCTTGCCGAGCTTTCTAGTTCCGGGCATAATAGCATTTCCTCCTTCTTACTGGTTGTCCTCGCTTGCCAGCGAAAGACCCATCATGGTGAGCTTGTGCTCGACCTCTTCGAGGGACTTGCGGCCGAGGTTGCGGACCTTGATCATCTCGTCCTGCGTCTTGCTGACCAGGTCCTCGACAGTATTGATGTTTGCGCGCTTGAGACAGTTGAAGCTTCTCACGGACAGATCCAGCTCTTCGATGGACATCTTGAGCATGGTGTCTGGCTCCTTCTCAACGTGGTCGACAACGATGGAGTTCATGCCGGCCGTGTCGGACAGGTCGGTGAAAAGCGTGAAGTGGTCGCAAAGGATCTTGGCACCGAGCGAGACGGCGTCGCGCGCGGTCATCGTCTTATCCGTCCAGACCTCGAGCGTCAGCTTGTCAAAGTCGGTCTGGTTGCCCACGCGGGTGTTCTCGACCGTGTAGTTGACCTTCAGCACCGGGGTGTAGATGGAGTCGACGGGGATCGTGCCGATCGGCATCTGCGCGTTTTTGTTCTTCTCGGCAGAGACATAGCCGCGGCCGTGGTCGAGGACGAGCTCCATGTTCAGAGCGCCGTCCGGACCGAGCGTGGCGATGGGCTGCTCGGGGTTGAGGATCTCCACCTCAGCGTCCGCCTTGATGTCGCCGGCGGTGACAACGCCCTCGCCGGAGGCCTCGATGTAGACGGTCTTGGGCTCGGTGCTGTGGAGACGGGCGATGATGCTCTTGACATTCAGAACGATCTCCGTCACGTCTTCCTTAACGCCGGGGATGGTGGAAAACTCGTGCTGCACGCCGGCGATCTTGATGCTGGTGCATGCGGTGCCGGGCAGCGAAGAGAGAAGAACCCTGCGAAGAGAGTTACCAAGCGTCGTGCCGTAGCCGCGCTCCAGAGGCTCAACGATATACTTGCCGTAAGAGCTGTCTGTGGGAGTTTCGATACACTCGATACGCGGCTTCTTAATTTCAATCATAAAGTTTTAGTACCCTCCTTATCAAGTATGCGCCGTATGGCGCCTGCAGTGGTTGGATCTAACTGAGGGTGTCCTTATTACTTGGAGTACAACTCGACGATCAGATGCTCTTCGATGGGCAGATCGATGTCGTCCCTTGCCGGGACTGCGACTACCTTGCCAGCAAAGCTGTTTGCATCGTACTCAAGCCACTTGGGGGCGGGGCGGAATGCGTTAGCCTCAATGTTGGACTTGATCTTTTCGATACCGCGGCTGCTCTCCTTGAGGGCGATGACCATGCCCGGCTTCACCTGGTAGCTGGGGATGTTGACCTTGCGGCCGTTGACGGTGAAGTGGCCGTGGCTGACGAGCTGACGCGCCTCGGCGCGGCTCATCGCAAAGCCCAGACGGTAGACGACGTTGTCAAGGCGGCTCTCGAGGATTGCGAGAAGGTTCTCGCCGGTCTGGCCCTGACGGCGCTCGGCCATCTCAAAGTAGCTGCGGAACTGGCTCTCGAGCACGCCGTAGAAGCGCTTGGCCTTCTGCTTCTCACGAAGCTGCTGGCCGTACTCGGAGTTCTTGCTGCGGCCCTGGCCGTGCTGGCCGGGCGCGAACGCGCGGTTATTCATCGCGCACTTGTCGGTGTAGCAGCGGTCGCCCTTAAGGAAGAGCTTCTGACCTTCTCTGCGGCACTGACGGCATACTGCTTCCGTATATCTTGCCATTTTCAGTTACCTCCCTTATTAGACGCGACGACGCTTCGGAGGACGGCAGCCGTTGTGCGGGATGGGGGTGACGTCCTTGATCATCGTGACTTCAAGACCTGCGGTCTGCAGCGCGCGGATAGCGGCTTCACGACCCGAGCCGGGGCCCTTGACAAAGACCTCGACGGTCTTCAGGCCATGCTCCATGGCTGCCTTAGCGGCAGTCTCGGCCGCGGTCTGCGCGGCGAAGGGGGTGGACTTTTTGCTGCCACGGAAGCCAAGACCGCCCGCGGACGCCCAGGAAATGGCGTTGCCCTGCGTGTCGGTGATGGTGACCATGGTGTTGTTGAAGGAAGAGCTGATATGAACCTGGCCCTTTTCAATGTTCTTGCGCTCGCGACGGCGCGTTCTGACGACTTTCTTCTTGTTATTGGCTGCTGCCATGACTCATATCCCTCCTTACTTCTTCTTATTGGCGATGGTGCGTTTCGGGCCCTTGCGGGTACGGGCGTTGGTCTTGCTTCTCTGTCCGCGGACAGGCAGACCACGACGGTGACGCTGGCCGCGATAGCAGCCGATCTCGGTGAGGCGCTTGATGTCCAGCGCGGTCTGGCGGCGCAGGTCGCCCTCAACGATAAAGTTGTGGTCGATGCACTCACGCAGCTTGCTCTCTTCCTCGTCGGTGAGGTTCTTGACTCTCGTGTCGGGGTTGATCCCGGTCATTTCCAGGATCTTCTTCGCGCTGGTTCTGCCGATACCGTAGACGTAAGTGAGACCAATTTCGATTCTCTTGTCCTTGGGCAGGTCAACGCCGGCTATACGTGCCATATTGTTCTATCATCCTTTCGAATAATGGATTGCGCATTTCCTTAAACCGGAAACTTGTTCCCGCCGGAGGGAGTCTCCGGCCAATGCGCTGTTTTTTATAAGGACAGGTTTTCGTAGTAAACCTTGTCTTACTGAATTTGTTCGGAGCGGCGGCTCCTGAGGGTAAACGATGATTCGTGCGGTGAGTGCGAGTTGCGAGAGAATTTGTGTTCCGGCGATGACACTTTTTCGCAGATGTACTTTGTGTACTTCAAGAAAACGTGGTGAAGCCGGGGCGCAAATTGTCCGCAAGGCGCCCGAAACCGTATGGATCAGCGTTTGCCTAATTAACCCTGGCGCTGCTTGTGCTTCGGGTTCTCGCAGATGACCATGACTTTGCCCTTGCGCTTGATGATCTTGCACTTTTCGCACATAGGCTTCACGGAAGGTCTGACTTTCATTGGTTTGTACCTCCTACTTGCTTCTCCATGTGATCCTGCCCCGTGTGACGTCGTACGGAGACATCTGCACCGTGACCTTGTCGCCGGGAAGGATCCTGATAAAGTTCATCCGGAGCTTGCCGGATATGTGCGCCAAAATAATGTGGCCGTTGCCGATATCCACCTTGAACATGGTGTTGGGGAGTGACTCCACCACCGTGCCTTCCAGTTCGATTACATCGTCTTTGTTTGCCAAATCAAATTTCCTCCATTCAGATGTCGTCCGCCATGGTGAGGATCTCGGGCTCACCGTCGGTGATCAGGATCGTGTTTTCATAGTGCGCTGCCAGCGAGTGATCCGCCGTGACGACCGTCCAGCCGTCGTTCAGGATCCTGACCCGCCAGTCTCCCGCACAGACCATCGGCTCGACGCAGATGGTCATGCCCTTCAGAAGCCGGGGGTTGGGCCGGCGCTCTTCGGGCCGGTAGTTGGGAACCTCGGGCGCTTCGTGCATGCCGCGGCCGATGCCGTGGCCCACGAAATCCCGTACCACGGAAAAACCGTGGCTTTCCACATAGTCCTGTACCGCCTCGCCGATGTCGTGGATGCGGTAGCCTACCTTGGCGAAGCGGATCCCCTCGAAGAAGGCCTGGCGCGTTACCGCGATCAGCTTCTTCGCCTCCTCGCTGACCTCGCCGACCGCATAAGTGCCGGCGCAGTCACCCACAAAGCCCTTGTAGGTTGCGCAGAGGTCGATGGATACGATATCGCCGTTCCGAACGATCCGTTTGCCGGGGATGCCGTGAATGACCTCGTCGTTTACGGACACGCAGGTGGCTGCCGGAAAGCCTTCATAGCCGAGGCAGCTGGGCCTGGCGCCGCATTTGACGATATACTCATGGACAGCCCGGTCGATCTGCTTTGTCGTCAGCCCGTCACGGACGGCCTGGCGGCCCATCGACCGTGCGCCGGCCGTGATTTTCGCGGCCTGGCGCATGATCTCGATCTCATGGGGTGATTTGATGGTAATGCTCTCTGCCATTTTCAGATCTCCAGAGCCTCGCGGATGGCCGCGGTGGTCTCCTCGATGCTCGGCTGATTGTCCACGCAGACGAGCTTTCCGCGCGCTGCGTAGAAGGCCTTGAGCGGCTCGGTCTCCCGGTGGAAGGTGTCGAGGCGGGCCTTTACGGTCTCGGGAGCGTCGTCCTTGCGGATCGTCAGCTCGCCGCCGCAGAAGTCGCACACGCCCTCTTCCTTCGGGGGGTTGAAAACGACGTGGAAGGTCTGGCTGCAGTTCCTGCAGGTCCTGCGGCCGGACATGCGCTCGACGATCGTCTCGCCCGCGATCTCGATGGAGAGAGCGGCGTCGATCGCGATGCCCATTTTTTCCATGGCCTCGGCCTGGGGGATCGTGCGCGGCACACCGTCGAGGATGTAGCCGTTTGCACAGTCGTCCTTCGCAAGCCGCTCGGAGACGATGCCCATGATGGTGTCGTCGTCGACGAGCTTGCCCGCGTCGATCAGAGCCTTGGCCTTGAGCCCTACGGCCGTGCCCTCGCGGATCGCGGCGCGCAGGATGTTGCCGGTGGAGATGGTGGGGATACCGAGCTCGCGGCTCAGAATCTCTGCCTGAGTGCCTTTACCCGCGCCGGGAGCGCCTAAAAGGATAAGCCTCATAGCATTTCCTCCCTCATCAGGAAAGGAAGCCCTTGTAGTTGCGCATGAGCATCTGCGCCTCGATGGCGCGGACAGTCTCAAGGGCAACGCCGACAACGATGATGATGGACGTGCCGCCGAGCGAGAGGCCCGTCAGCGCGGCCGCGTTGCTGAAGTGCGAGACCAGAATAGGCGTGATGGCGATGATGCCGAGATAGATCGCACCGAAGAGCGTGATCTTGTTGAGCACCTTCTGGATGAACTCGCTGGTCGGCTTGCCCGGGCGGAAGCCGGGGATGTAGCCGCCGTTCTTCTTGAGGTTATTCGCTACTTCGATCGGGTTGAACTGGATCGTGGAGTAGAAATACGCAAAGAAGATGATCAGCAGGAGGTAGATGATCGCGTAGGGGATCGTGTTGGTCTTCGCCCAGGCGCTGTTCTGGTGGCCGGTGAAGGCCGCGATCGTAGCGGGGATGGACGAGATGGAGGAGGCGAAGATGATGGGCATGACGCCGGACATATTCACCTTCATCGGAAGGTGGGTCGACTGGCCGCCGTACATCTTGCGTCCGACAACACGCTTGGCATACTGGACGGGGATGCGGCGCTCGGCGTCATTGACAAAGACGATGAGCACGATCAGCGCCAGCGCGCCGAGGAACACCAGCAGAGCCGCCCACCAGGTCAGTGAACCGTTCACGACGTTCTGGATCGTGGTGATCACGCTGTTGGGGAAGCGGGAGATGATGCTCGCAAACAGGATGATGGAGATGCCGTTGCCCACGCCGAACTCGGTGATCTGCTCGCCGAGCCACATGATGAGAGCGGAGCCGGAGGTGAAGGTCAGGATGATGACGATCGCCGCCCAGACGTTGTTCGCGACTTCCGGCACGATGATGCCGTTGTTTCTCATCAGCATGTAGTAGCCAAAGCCCTGCAGCAGGCCGATGGCGACCGTGGAGTAACGGGTGATCGAGGCGATCTTTTTTCTGCCTTCCTCGCCCTCTTCCTTGCTCATACGCTCCAGCGCAGGGATCGCGATGCAGAGCAGCTGGATGATGATGGAGGCGTTGATGTAAGGCTGGATGGACAGCGCGAAGATCGTCGCGTTCGAGAACGAGCCGCCGGACATGGCGTCCAGCAGACCCAGAGCGGTGTTCTGCAGGTACGAGAAGTACTGCTGCAGAAGCGCCGTGTTGACAAAGGGAACAGGGATGGCGTTGCCTATACGATAAAGCAGAACGATCAGGAGTGTGAAGAGGATCTTCTTGCGGATCTCTTCGATCCTCCAGGCGTTGCGCAATGTCTGAAGCACTTAAACCACCTCTGCCTTTCCGCCGGCCGCTTCGATCTTCTGTTTCGCGGTTTCGGAGAAAGCGGCAGCCTTGACAGTCAGGTTCTTGGTCACCTCGCCGTTGCCGAGGAACTTGACACCGTATTTGCACTTGGAAAGAATGCCTGCGTCGAGAAGGGCCTGCGCGTCAACGACAGCGCCGTCCTCGAACTTGTTGAGCACATCGACGTTCAGCGCCTCAAGGGGCTTGGCAAAGATGTTGTTGAAGCCTCTCTTGGGGATGCGGCGCGCCAGAGGCATCTGGCCGCCTTCGAATCCGATGCGGGTACCGCCGCCGCTGCGGGCCTTCTGACCCTTGTGACCGCGTCCGGCAGTCTTGCCGTTGCCGGTCGCATGGCCTCTGCCCTTGCGCTTGTCGACGTGGGTGGAGCCGGCAGCCGGAGAAAGATCGTGAATAAACATTTCTCTTTGCCCTCCTTATTCTTCTTCTACCTTCAGCAGATAGCCGATCTTGGCGATCTTGCCGCGGGTCTGGGGGTTGTCGGGCTGTACGGTCTCGTTGCCGATCTTGTGCAGGCCGAGGGAATTGGCAGTCGCGATATGGCTGTCGAGTCTGCCGTTGAGGCTCTTGACGAGCTTGATTTTCAGATTAGCCATGGTGCGTCCTCCTTAACCCTGAATTTCTTCAGCAGTCTTGCCTCTGACAGCGGCGACCTGGGAGGCGTCGCGCAGGGACTTGAGGCCCTCCATCGTCGCAGCCACGACGTTGGCGGGGTTGTTGGTACGCAGGCACTTGGTACGGATGTTGCGGATGCCTGCCGCTTCGACGACCGCACGAACCGCGCCGCCGGCAATAACGCCGGTGCCTTCGGGGGCGGGCTTGAGCAGAACGCGGCCGGCGCCGAACTCGCCGATGACCTCGTGGGGAATGGTCGTGCCCTGCAGGGTAACGGTGGTCAGGTTCTTCTTGGCATCCTCAAGACCCTTGCGGATTGCCTCGGAAACCTCGCTCGCCTTGCCCATGCCGAAGCCGACGCGGCCCTTGCCGTCGCCGACAACGCAAAGAGCGGAGAACTTGGCCACGCGGCCGCCCTTAACGGTCTTGCTGACGCGGTTGAGGGAAACTACCTTCTCGACGAACTCGGACGGAGCCTCGTCTTTGCGACGGTCTCTTCTGTCATTGTTGTAAGCCATGATTCGTTATCCCCCTTCCTTAGAACTTCAGGCCGCCCTCACGGGCGCCCTCTGCCAGAGCCTTGACGCGACCGTGGTAAATGTAACCGCCGCGGTCGAACACGACTTCTTCAATGCCGGCCTTGAGCGCACGCTCAGCGACCGTCTGGCCGATCTTCTTGGCGGCGTCGCAGTTGCTGCCGCCCTCAAAGCCCTTCTCGACGGAGGAGGCGGAGACCAGGGTCTTGCCGGCTACGTCGTCGATGATCTGGGCATAAATGTTGCTTTCGCTGCGGAAAACGCAAAGGCGCGGTCTCTCGGCGGTGCCGGAGATCTTGCCGCGAACGCGATTGTGGCGCTTGATGCGCTGTCCTCTGGTATCAGGTCTTTTAATCATTCAGCTCACGCCTCCCTTACTTTGCACCGGTCTTGCCTTCTTTGCGGCGGATCGTCTCGTAGTCATACTTGATGCCCTTGCCCTTGTACGGCTCGGGAGGTCTCTTACCACGGACTTCTGCGGCAAACTGGCCGACCTTCTGCTTGTCGACGCCCTTGATGACAATGTGGTTGGCATCGGGAACGTCGATCTTGATGTCCTCAGTTTCGGGGACGATGATCTGATGGGAGTAACCGAGGTTCATAACCAGGTTGGTGCCTTCCTTGGCGGCACGGTAACCGACGCCGTTGATCTCGAGCTTCTTCTCAAAGCCCTGGGTCACGCCGACGACCATGTTGTGGATCAGGCTTCTGGTCAGACCGTGGAGAGAGCGGTTCTCCTTGGTGTCGTCGGGGCGCTTGACGTGCAGAACGCCGGCGTCGTCGCGCTCGATCTGCATGTTGGCCGGGACGGACTGGGTGATGGAGCCCTTCGGGCCCTTGACGGTGATGCGGTTGTTCTCTTCGACGGTGATCTCAACGCCGGCGGGAACGGTGATGGGTTCTCTTCCGATTCTAGACATTTCCTAACTCCTCCTTACCAAACGAACGCAAGGACTTCGCCGCCGACATGCTCTTTGCGAGCCTGCTTGTCGGTCATGACGCCCTTGGAGGTGGAGATGATGGCGATGCCCAGGCCCTTCAGCACGCGGGGCAGCTCGTCGGCGCCGGCGTATACACGCAGGCCGGGCTTGCTGACGCGGCGAAGGCCGGAGATGGCCTTTTCCTTGCCGGGGAGATACTTGAGAGTAATGCGAATGACGCCCTGGGTGCCGTCATCAATAACCTGATAGTTCTTGATGTAGCCTTCGCTCAGAAGAATCTCCGCAATGGACTTCTTCATCTTCGAAGCCGGGACGTCAACGGTTTCATGCTTTGCGCTGCCGGCGTTGCGGATGCGGGTCAGCATGTCTGCAATGGGATCGGTGATCTGCATGGATTTTTATCCTCCTAATTTAGAGTTACCGCTCATTTAAGCGGTCCGTAGCAATGAGGTTCTGTTTCAATACATGATTGACAACAGCCTTTCAATGCTCGTTGCCCTTTCGGGCTATTTTCTTTGCGGAGGGAGAGGGAAATCTCCCTCCGATCAAAGCGATTCGGTTGCGCTGTTCTTCACAGCGCGCTAATTTTTCGCCAGACGAGGCGGCAAGGCGACGCTGTATCGTTTATACTGCGAGCCGCGGCCAACGAAGCATGGCGGAAAATTAGAAGCTGGCTTTGCGAACTCCAGGAATTTCACCCTTATAAGCCAGTTCGCGGAAGCAGATACGGCAGATGCCGTAGTTGCGCAGATAGGCGTGGGGGCGGCCGCAGATCTTGCAGCGGTTGTACTTGCGGGTGGAGAACTTGGCAGGAGCCTGCTGCTTGAGAATCATCGATTTCTTAGCCATTTTTTAACTCCTCCTCAGTTCATGAACGGAGCGCCCATGAGCTTTAAGAGCTCGCGAGCCTCTTCGTCGGTCTTCGCGGTCGTGGTGATCGCGATGTTCATACCACGGAGCTTTTCGATCTTGTCGTACTCGATCTCCGGGAAGATGATCTGTTCCTTCAGACCGAGGCTGTAGTTGCCGCGGCCGTCGAAGGCGTCGGCGCTGATGCCGCGGAAGTCGCGGACACGGGGCAGCGCAACGTTGAACAGACGATCCAGGAACTCCCACATACGGTCCTGACGCAGCGTGACCTTGACGCCGACCTTCATGCCCTCGCGGAGCTTGAAGTTAGCGACGCTCTTGCGCGCTACGGTGGCGACGGCGTGCTGGCCGGTGATCGCGGAGATATCCTTGATGACGGCTTCGAGCGCCTTCGCGTTGTCCTTGCAGTCGCCGCAGCCGACGGAGACGACGATCTTCTCGATCTTCGGAATCTGCATGGTGGACTTGTACTGGAACTTCTCCATCAGAGCAGGAGCAACTTCCTTGAGGTACTTTTCTTTCATACGAGTCATGGCGAGTTATCTCCTTTCTCTCAGATTTCGCTGCCGCAGGCGCGGCAGATGCGGACTTTCTTGTCGCCATCCATCTTGTAGCCAACGCGGACGCCCTTGTTGCACTTGGGGCAAACGAGCTGAACCTTGCTGACGTAGATGGGGGTCTCGACCTTGATGATGCCGCCTTCCTCGCCCTGCTTGCGGGGCTTCTGGTGCTTGGTGGCAACATTGACGCCCTCGACGACTACCTTAAGTCCCTTGGGGTCGGCAATCAGGACCTTGCCCTGCTTGCCCTTGTCCTTGCCGGACAGAACAACGACTTTATCGTCTTTTTTGATCTTCATTCTCTTCGTCCTCCCCTTAAATCACTTCGGGAGCGAGCGACAGGATCTTCATGTATTCCTTGTCGCGAAGCTCACGGGCGACGGGTCCAAAGATACGGGTGCCGCGGGGGTTCTTATCACCGGTGTTGATCAGAACGGCCGCGTTCTCGTCGAAGCGAACGTAGGTGCCGTCGGCGCGGCGGACGGGCTTGACCGTGCGAACGACGACTGCCTTGACGACGTCGCCCTTCTTCACGCTGCCGCCGGGGGCCGCCTTGCGGACGGAGCAGACGATAACATCACCGATGCTGGCGTACTTGCGCTTGGAACCGCCAAGCACGCGGATGCACTTGAGCTCTTTGGCGCCGGTATTGTCGGCGACCTTCAGATAAGTTTCCTGCTGAATCATATCTCGGCGCCTCCTTACTTAGCCTTCTCAACGATCTCGACCACGCGCCAACGCTTGTCGTGGGACAGGGGGCGGGTCTCCATCACGCGGACGATATCGCCGACGCCGCACTCGTTGTTCTCGTCGTGGGCCTTGAGACGATAGGTACGTCCGATGATCTTTTTGTAGGTCTTGTGCGCGACACGGTCTTCCACCGTGACGACGACAGTCTTGTCCATCTTGTCGGAAACGACCTTGCCTACGCGGACTTTACGGGAAGTAGTTCTTTCTTCACTCATTGTTCCTTACCTCCTCAGTTCTCTTTCTCGCGCAGCACGGTCTTGACACGCGCGATGTCACGGCGCACGGCAGAGATCTTGGTGGGATTGTCAAGATGATTGGTGGCGTGCTGCATGCGGAGCATGAAAAGGTCCTTCTTCAGGTCGACGAGCTTGCTCTGGAGCTCGGCAACGGACATGGAGCGGATTTCATTAGCCTTCATCTTCTTCACCACCGTTCTCGGTCTCGGTGCCCTTGGCAATGATCTTGCACTTGATGGGCAGTTTGTGGCTGGCCAGACGCAGAGCCTCGCGGGCGGTCTCCTCGGGGACGCCGGCGATCTCGAACATCACGCGGCCGGGCTTCACGACGGAAACCCAGTACTCAGGCGCGCCTTTACCGGAACCCATACGGGTCTCGGCCGGCTTCGCGGTAACGGGCTTGTCGGGGAAGATCTTGATCCAGACCTGGCCGCCGCGCTTGGTGTAACGCGTCATGGCGATACGGGCCGCTTCGATCTGGTTGGAAGTGATCCAGCCGGGCTCCTGCGCCTGAAGGCCGAACTCACCGTAGGTCACCACGTTGCCGCGGGTGGCTTTGCCCTTCATGCGGCCGCGCTGAACTCTGCGGTATTTGACTCTCTTAGGCATTAACATTAGTTGTTGCCTCCTTCCTTGGCGGGGGCGGCAGGACGCGGGCCGCGGTTATCGCGGTTGAAGCTGCCCTGGCCCTGGGGCCGGCTGCCGTAGCCCTGGCGGCGGTCGCCGCTCTGGTTGCGGTTGTCACGGTTGTAACCGCCCTGACGGCGATCGCCGCGGCGGTCGTCTCTGCGGCGACGCTCGCCCAGAGGCTTGTTGGGATCCATGGTGCGCGGGGTCGTGCGCAACGTCTGGGAAAGGACTTCGCCTTTGTAGATCCAGACCTTGACGCCGATGCGGCCATAGGTCGTGTTGGCTTCGGCGAAACCGTAGTCGATGTCGGCACGGATCGTCTGCAGGGGGATGGTGCCCTCGTGGTAGCATTCGCTTCTCGCGATCTCGGCGCCGCCCAGACGGCCGCCGCACTTGACCTTGATGCCGCGAGCGCCCATGCGCATCGCGCGGCCCATCGCGTTCTTCATCGCACGGCGGAAGCCGATGCGCTTCTCGAGCTGCTGGGCAATGTTCTCGGCCACGAGCTGAGCGTTCGTGTCGGGGGTGCGGACCTCGATGATGGAGATCGCGACCGGCTTGCCGATCATCTTGGAGACCTCGTTCTGGAGGCGCTCGATCTCTGCGCCGCCCTTGCCGATGACGACACCGGGGCGGGAGCAGTGGATGAACAGGCGGACCTTATTGCTGTCGCGCTCGATCTCGATGGTGGGAACGCCGGCGGAATAAAGGGCCTTCTTGAGGTATTTGCGGATGTTGTAATCTTCGACGATCAGATCGCCGACCTTCTCTTCTCTTGCGTACCATCTGGAATCCCAGTCTTTGATAACGCCGACACGCAGGCCGTGAGGATTAACTTTCTGTCCCATTGTATTCTGCCTCCTTCCCTTAGTCTCTCTCAGCCACAGCGATCATGATGTGGCTGGTGCGCTTGTTGATGCGGTACATGCTTCCCTTGGCTCTCGGCATGCCTCTCTTGAGGATGGGGCCGGCGCCCGCGTACGTCTCGCAGACGTAGAGCTTTTCGGGATCCATTTCAAAGTTGTTCTCGGCGTTGGCCATGGCGCTCTTAAGCACCTTGATCATCAGCTCGCAGCCGGCCTTGGGGGTGTTCTCCATCAGGGCCATGGCGACCTTGGCATCCTTGCCGCGGATCATGTTGCAGACGATCTCGACCTTACGGGGAGAGATGCGGGCATATTTGTGCTCGGCACGAGCGATTTTCTTTTCGTCCATTCCTCTTGCCTCCTTACTTCACGGCGTTCTTGCTGCCGGAGTGGCCGCGGAACGTACGGGTGGGAGCAAACTCGCCCAGCTTGTGGCCGACCATATCCTCGGTGACGTACACCGGGACGTGACGGCGGCCGTCGTGGACGGCGATCGTGTGTCCGACAAAGGACGGGAAGATCGTGGAGGAACGAGACCAGGTCTTGACGACCTGCTTGTTGCCGGTCTTGTTCATCTCGTCGACTCTCTTCAGCAGTTCGGGCGCGGCAAACGGGCCCTTCTTGATGCTTCTGCTCATTTCTCTTTCCCTCCTTACTTCGCGTTGCGGCGCTTGACGATGAACTTATCGGTGTGGTTCTTCGTCTTGCGGGTCTTGTAACCGAGTGCGGGCTTGCCCCACGGAGTTACAGGGCCGGGACGGCCGACGGGGGACTTGCCTTCGCCGCCGCCGTGCGGGTGGTCGACCGGGTTCATGACAGAGCCGCGAACCGTCGGGCGGATGCCCATGTGGCGTTTGCGGCCGGCCTTGCCCAGGTGGACGTTGGCGTGGTCGATGTTGCCGACCTGACCGATGGTGGCGTAGCAGTCCATGCGGACCTTGCGCATCTCACCGGAGGGCAGACGAACGGTCGCCATGCCGTTTTCCTTGGCCATGAGCTGAGCCGCGTCGCCGGCGCTGCGGACAAGCTGCGCGCCCTTGCCGGGGTAAAGCTCGATGTTGTGGATGAAGGTACCCACGGGGATGTTCGCCATCGGCAGGGCGTTGCCCGGCTTGATGTCGGCCGCGGGGGAAGCGACGACGCTGTCGCCGGTGTTCAGGCCCACGGGGGCGAGGATGTAGCGGCGCTCGCCGTCTGCATACTCGCACAGAGCGATGAACGCGCTGCGGTTCGGGTCGTACTCGAGACGGAGGACCTTGGCCTCGGCGTCTCTCTTATCGCGCTTGAAGTCGATCACACGGTACTTCTGGCGATTGCCGCCGCCCTGGTGGCGGACGGTGATGTGGCCGTAGCTGTTGCGGCCGGCGTGCTTCTTGAGGACCTCGGTGAGGGTCTTCTCGGGCTTGACGTGCTTGTCGACGCCGTCAAAGCCGGAGACGGTCATGCCTCTTCTGGCAGGAGTAGTCGGTCTGTAAGTTTTAATAGACATTCTTCATTTCCTCCTTATGCCATGCCTTCGAAGAGCTCAATGTTCTTGGAATCGGCGCTGAGCTTGACGACGGCCTTTTTCCAGGAGGCGGTTCTGCCCATGGGGTAGGCGCCGGTGCGCTTTTCCTTGCCGCGGACGTTGATCGTCGTGACCTTCACGACGGTGACGCCGAAGATCTCCTCGATCGCTTTCTTGATCTCGATCTTGTTGGCGTGCTTGTCAACTTCAAACGCGTACTTTTTGATGTCCAGGTCTTCCATGGACTGCTCGGTGATGATCGGGCGAATGATGATGTCATATGCGGTCTTCATCAGGCGAACACCTCCTCGATCTTGGCGAGGGCAGCCTTGTCGACTACCATCTTGCCGCTGGTAAGGATCATATAGGGGCTGAGGATCGTGGCGGTCGTGGTCGCGACGCCGGCGATGTTGCGGGCGCTCTTGACGACCTTCTCGTCAACGTTCTCGGTCACGACAAGAGCCTTGCTCTCGACGCCGACCTTGCGCAGGAACTCGGCGAAGGGCTTGGTCTTGATGTCCTCGACCTTCAGGCCGTCGATGACGACGATCTCGTCCTCGGCCGCTTTCGCGGACAGAGCGGACTTGAGAGCCAGACGGCGGACCTTCTTGTTGAGAGTGTAGCTGTAGTCGCGGGGCTTGGGAGCGAAGGCTACGCCGCCGTGATACCACACGGGGGAGCCGGCGTAACCGGCGCGGGCGCGGCCGGTGCCCTTCTGGCGCCACGGCTTGCGGGTGGTGTAGGAAACCTCACCCTTGGTGAGCGCGCTCTGCGTGCCCTGGCGGAGATTCGCAAGGTGATTCTTAACGGAATCGTGCAGGACGCTCTTGTTCGGCTCGATGCCGAAGATGGCCTCGGAGAGCTCGATCTCGCCGATCTTCTCGCCTGCCATGTTGAAAACGTTAGCTTTAGGCATTTATGCTGCTCTCCTTTCCTTACTTGGTACGTGCGGAAGCCTTCTGCGGGTTGACACGCGCGGAGGCCTTCTGCGGGTTGACGCTGATGCCGGCAGCCTCGCCCTTCTTGACGGGCTGGGTCTTGACGGTGTTCTTGATATACACGATGCCGCCCTTGGGGCCGGGGATCGCGCCGCGAATGGCGATCATGTTCAGCTCGGCGTCGACCTTGACGATGTCGAGGTTCTGGACGGTGATCTGGTCAACGCCCATGTGGCCGGCCTGCTTCTTGCCCGGGAAGATGCGGCTGGGGTCCGTGCTGGAGCCCATGGAGCCCGCGTGACGATGGACAGGGCCGCCGCCGTGGCTGGTGGGCGTACGGCCCTGGCCGAAGCGCTTGACAACGCCGGCGTAGCCGTGACCCTTGCTGATACCGGTGACGTCGACCTTGTCGCCTTCCGCGAACACGTCGGCCTTCACGACGTCGCCGACCTCGAGCTTGCTGGAATCCTCAAGACGGAACTCCTTGAGATGCTTGACCATGCCCACGCCGGCTTTCTTCAGGTGACCTTGCTCGCCGTTCGAGAGCTTCTTCTCGGCTACTTCCTCGTAACCGAACTGGACTGCCTCGTATCCTTCCTTTTCCTTGGTCATCTTCTGCACGACCACGCAGGGGCCGGCCTCGATGACGGTCACGGGAATGACCTTGCCAGTCTCATCGAAGATCTGCGTCATGCCGACCTTCTTGCCGATGATGGCTTTCTTCATTGTATTTCCTCCTAACGGTTATTGGTTACCTCGCATGGCCGTCCGCGTTGGGGGCGGACGCCAGAGGCTGGCAACTTAACCCGTCCGCATACGCAAGCTGCGGACATTGGGTTATGGACTGTTTTGATTCGCTTCCTATTAAATTACAGCTTGATTTCGATCTCGACGCCGGCGGGGACTTCGAGGTTCATCAGGGCCTCGACGGTCTTCTGGGTCGGGCTCATGATGTCGATCAGGCGCTTGTGGGTGCGGCGCTCGAACTGCTCACGGCTGTCCTTGTACTTGTGGACGGCGCGGAGGATCGTGACGATCTCGGTCTTGGTCGGCAGGGGGATGGGACCGGAGACCTTGGCGTCGGTGCGCTTGGCAGCCTCGACGATGGTTTCGGCGGCCTTGTCGATCAGCTGGTGATCGTAAGCCTTCAGACGGATGCGGATCATGTTTTTGTTGTTTGCCATGGTGTTTTTCTCCTTTTTTCGTACGTTTTCCGGCGGCATTGGGTCCCGCCTTTTTCTGCGTACGGATGAAACCGAAAATCTTGTACACACAACCGTGCGTATCATGCCACGTCCGAAAAACAAACCGGCCTTTTACAGCCGGTCGATCCCCCGTCCATGCGATATACGCGTGTACCGGATAAGGTTTCTTCCCGCCCGATCGTGTGCCCGTCATACTGTCGGGCACCGGACATACTCCACGAAAGTTACCCTGTTTTTCAACAGGCAATCTCCCGCTTCCTCGCAGTGCGCATACGTGTGCCTTACACGCGCGCTTGAATAATATAACAGAGCGGTAACAACTTGTCAAGGGATTTTTCGTGATTTTTGCAGAAATTTTCCGTGTTTTTTTGTGCGTCTCTACAAATTGTTTTTTTCGGTGAAAAAAAGGGTATATTTTGTGCTGTAAGTGGCCGAAACGACTTGAAATATCAGCCGTTCTACTGCAAGTAGAATCCCTCCTCCCCGCTCTCCACCCTGTCGGGCGGCAGATGTAGAGCGCATTTCGGCAAAGGGAGTTTGTGTTTTTTCGTCTTCTCGCGTATACTGTGGGCAGGACGCAATCGTGCGCCCGCAAAATCGCAATCATGCTGCGGAGGATTCCCATGAGCTATACCATCATGACCGACACTTCGGCGAACCTGCCGGAGGAGTTTCTTCGTGAGAATAAAATCAAATGTATCGCCTATACCTTCATGATCGACGGCAAGGAGCCGGAGAATTTTCACTTTGAGGGAAAGGCCTTTTATGACGACATGCGCCGGGGGAAGATCGTGACGACCTCGCAGATCTCCCCGCAGCGCTATTCCGATTTCTTCCGTGAGGAGCTGGAGCAGGGACACGACGTTCTCTTCATCAGCATGTCCTCCGGCATCAGCGGCTCGTTCAATTCCGCCTCGATCGCGGCGGCGGACCTGCGCGAGGAATTTCCCGACCGCAAGCTGCGCCTCGTCGACGCGCTGGGCGCTTCGCTCGGGGAAGGACTGCTGGCACTCTGGGCCGTACGCTACCGCGAGTTCGGGATGAGCGTGGATGCCGCGGCCGAGCGTCTGCTCGACAGGCGCTACGGCATGTGCCAGGTCTTTACGGTGGACGATCTGCGCTATCTCAAGCGCGGCGGAAGGCTGTCCAACCTGGCTGCCGCCGTCGGCACCGTGCTGCAGATCAAGCCTCTCTTAAAGGGCAACAACGAGGGCAAGATCGTCTGCTTTGAAAAGGTGCGGGGCCGCAAACGCTCGATCGAGGCGATGGCCGAGAAATTCAACCAGTTCGCTCTTGAGCTGCCCGGCCAGACGATCGGCATCGCGCACGCCGACTGTGAGGACGACGTGAACTATCTGATCTCGCTCCTGCGGCAGCACCGCAGCGAGCTTGACATCATGACCGTCATGTATGAGCCCGTCACCGGCTCGCATGTCGGCCCCGGCACGCTGGCGCTGTTCTTCGAGGGCAGCAAGGACTTCCGGTAAAATACGATTCCATATTATATAAGGAAAGCGCTTTGGCCTTTGCCAAAGCGCTTTCCTTTTGCGGCGTTCAATCCGTATAGAAGCGGTCCTCCTGCCATCGTGCGGGATTGCTGTCAATATAATCCCAGATCTCCCGATAATCTGCCTCTCCGCGGACAACATGGTCGTGAAAAGAACGCTGGAAAACCAGGCCTTCCGCTCCGTACGCCCTGCTCAGTCGCGTCGTAATGGATTTGAACGTGCCGATTACTTGCGGTACCGTAGGGGAGGGGCTTGCCCCTCCCGCCTGCTCTCTGAGCAGAAGCAGAATATGAATGTGATTGGGCATGACAACATACCTGTCGATCGAAACCGACGGAAATCTTTCCTCAAGAGCCAGTATCTGCTCCTCCGCTATCCGTCCGATTTCCGACAGTCGCGTTTCGGGAGGGGCAAGCCCCTCCCCTACGACGAGGTCCGAGAGCATACACTTTCTGTTCTGCGTGCAGATCGTGATAAAATACACGCCTGGGCTGCTGTAATCGTATCCTTTCAGGCGCGTCGCCTTTCTCTGCGGAAGTTGCAGGTTCTTCACCTCTGCCTCTCTTTTTTCAATGAGACTTAGCCGTTCCCCACTCTATTCTCCCGCCTCTTTTACGCTCTTCTCCAGCTCCTCGGCCTGCTCAAGCAGCGCTTTCGCGCCGTCATAGAGCCGTCTCCCCTCCCCGGTAAGTGCAAAGGAGTTGCGGTCTCTTACCGCGAGCGCGACGCCGAGCTCCCGCTCGAGCGCGGAGACGGTCCGGCTGACGGAGGAGTGGCTTTTATACAGTCGCTTGCCCGCGGCGGAAAAGCTGCCCGTCTCGGCGAGGGCGGCGAAGATGCGAAGCTGCTCGAGATCCATCAGAACGCGAACACATGCGGCATCAGCTCCGAGAGCTTATAGCTGACGTAGCGGTCGCCCGCGCGGGCGCAGAGCACCTCCATGTCGGGCGAAAACTCGGCGAGGAACTGACGGCAGGCGCCGCAGGGCGTGCACCAGTTTTCGCTGTCGGCATAGATCGCGATGCGGCGGAAGCTGCGGTGGCCTTCGCTGACGGCCTTGCAGCAGGCGGTGCGCTCGGCGCAGATCGTGCTGCCGAGGGCGGCGTTTTCGACGTTGCAGCCGGTAAAGACCGATCCGTCGTCACACTCGATCGCGGCGCCGACCGGGAAGCGGGAATAGGGGACGTAGGCGTTCATCGAGGCCTCTTTGGCCATGCTCATCAGTTCTCTGTCGGTCATGTCTGTATCTCCTTTTTGTTGTTGTATCGGTTCAGCTCAAGTCGATTTCCCAGTTCGGGAAGCCGTAGAGCGGATTGCCTGCGTTGGCGTCGACGCCCTTGATCACGCCGCGGTGGGTGATGATCTGCTGCTTTTCAAAGCCGAGGGGGATGATCGTCGCGTTCTGGCTGAGATAGTAGCAGAAGGCATAGTACGCGGTGGCGCGCGCGGCGTCGGTGGCGGCGAGATAGTTGTTGATATAGGTCTCGTAGCTTGAGTCGTGCGAGTTGGTAAAGTTGATGTTGGTCTTTTCGTTGTCCTCGTCGCGGACCTGGAGGAGCTCGGTCATGTCAAAGTCGTTGCGCAGCTTGACCTCGGCATAGTACATGTCATAGTCGACCGTGCGGTTTTCGCTGATCTCCAGTTCGCCGTCCTCCAGCGCCTTGAGATAGTCCTCCCAGCTCAGCTCATAGATCTTCACCGTGATGCCGATCGTCCTCATGTCCTGGGCGAACTTCTGGGCCATGCCGGCCTTTGCGCTTGAATCGCTGCAGAGGATCATCGTAAAGGTCAGGTCGCCCACGCCGCTCATGCTGTCGAACATGCCGTTGTCGTCCGCGTCCTTGAGTCCGAAGTTCTGCAGGATCATCCTGCACTTTTCCAGATCAAAGGCCAGCGAGTCGGCCAGCGCCGTGGGATAGGCCGCACAGGTGGGATACATCGGCACCGCGGAGGCGACGCCGTTGCCGTGCAGCATCTCGTTGGCGAGATATTCCCGGTCGAAGGCGTACTGCAGCGCCGCGCGCACGTTGTTGTAGCGGCAGCTGTCGCTCGTCTCGTTGAAGGCGATGTAGTGCATGTTCGTCGTGGGGAAGGCGCGGATCTCGTTGGAGCTGGCATAGCCGAGGTTGGTATAGCTGCTCGGGTCGTTGATGATCACATCTACATACGAGTCCTCAAAGGCGGCGATGATATCCTCGGCCGTGGAATACTCCTTGAGATAGATCACGTCCACCGGCAGGTTTTCATAGCCGTTATAGCCGTTGAAGGCCAGCAGCTGCGTGCCCTCCTCGTTGTACATGTACGGGCCGCTGCCCATCGGGTGGACGTCGCCGTTCGTGCCGACCTTGACGACCGGGACGTTGAGCAGCTTGATGAACTGCTTGTTCGGGATGCCGAGCGCGATGATCAGCTGGCTGTCGGTATAGGATACGCCCTGGACGCTCGCGAAGCGGCCGGTGTAGCGGTCGGAGTTGATGCAGTATTCGATCGACATGCGCATATCGTTGCCGGTGACGGGCGTGCCGTCGTGGAAGACGTGCGTCGTATCATAGGTCAGCGTCCAGGTCTTGCCGTCCTCCGAGACGGTCCATTCCCGGATCAGCCCCGCGCCTTCGATGATCTCAAAGTTGTTGTCGACCTCCACGAGGTTCTCGTACACCAGCGAGCAGATCAGCTGGTTGGAGTGGTTCGTGGCGACGGAGGGGTTGAAGCTGAAGTTGCTGTTGGAGTTGAGCGAAAACACGTGGTCCGCCGAATAGCCCTTTTCGATATCCCGGCCGCCCGTGGAGGTGGGGATGCCGCCCGTCTCGCTTGCCCGGCCGCAGCCGGCGAGCACGAACACCAGCGCCAGGACGACAAGCAGGATCAGCGCTCTTTTGATCTTTCTCTTCATTCTCTTACCTCTAATTCTTTCCGCTCAGGACGATGACGGACGCCTGGCTCCCGCGCTGCCCGCGGGTGTAGCGGTGGGACCAGTATTTGTCGTGGCTGCAGAAGGTGCATTCCTCCGAGACGTCGATGTTCTCTTCCCGAAAACCGAGCTGCATGAGCCGCCGTTTGTTGGCGCCGCGCAGATCCACCAGCGTCTTGCCGTCGGCGCGGCGGCGGAAGAGTCCCTCGGTCTCGCCGCCGAGATACGCCTCGACAGCCTGCGGCACATCGTCGTCGGTCTCAAAGCAGCAGCTCCCGATCGCCGGGCCGAGCGCGCAGCAGATCGTCTCCGGCCTTGCGCCGAGCGCGCGCATCGCCTTCACAGCGTTGCCCAGGATATCCCCCACCGAGCTGCGCCAGCCGCAGTGCACCGCGGCGATCACGCCGTGGACGCTGTCGCAGAGCAGCGCCGGCACGCAGTCGGCCGTAAAGCACATCAGCGGCAGGCCCCGCTCGGCCGTGACAAGGCCGTCCGCCTCGTAAGGGACGGTGCTCATGCACACGTGCCTGTCCTCCCCTGTCACAACGCGCACGACATTGCCGTGCACCTGTTTTGTGACGGCCGCCTCGTCGATCCCCACGCCCATCAGCGCGCAGACGCGGCGGTAATTCTCCCGCACCGCGTCGGGGTCGTCCCCGCGGTTCGAGCCGAGGTTGAGCGAGGAAAAGATCCCCTCGCTCACGCCGCCGTAGCGCGTGGTGAACGCATGGCGCGCCTTTATCGCGCTCGAGGTCATATAGACCAGCTCATTTTCTTTGTTTTCGATAAACATACTCTAAAAACTGAAATCTAAACACAAAAAACTACTTTTCGAATCTGCCGCAGCATTCCTTATACTTCAGCCGGCGGCTGCCGTCGGCCTTCATCCTGCCGCAGGGGCAGGGGTCGTTGCGGCCGGGCTTCGGCGCCTTTTTGACGGGCTTTTTCTTCTCCTCGCTGCCGCCGACGTTGGCCGCCGCGTTTTTCGAAACGGCCTTGCGCTCGACCGGCTGCTCCTTGCGGACGCGCACCGTGTAGAGCCGGCGCACGGTCTCCTCGCGGATGCCCTGCACCATGGCCTCGAACATATCGAAGCCCTCCTGCTTGTAGGCGTCGATCGGCTTGGTGTTGCCGTAGCCGCGCAGACCGATGCCGCGCTTGAGCTCGTCCATCGCGTCGATGTGGTCCATCCAGTATTCATCGACCACGCGCAGCATGACGACGCGCTCGAGCTCACGCAGCAGCGGCGTGCCGTCCGGCATCGAGCCGAAGGCCTGCTCGCGCTCGTCATAGACGCGGTGCGCGATCGTTTCCACCGCCTCTGCCACCTTGTCCGGCTTAGCAAAACCGCCGAGCGAGGCAAGGCTCACTTCTCCGCGGCGCAGGAACAGCTTTTCAAACGGCTGCAGCGCGTCCTCGAGCTGCTGCTCGCTCTCCGCCGCCGTGCCGCCGAGGCCGTCGGCGACCGTGGTGCGGATAAAGTCGTGCAGCATGCCCATGATCTGCTCGCGCAGATCCTCGCCGTCGAGCACCTTGGCGCGCTCGCCGTAGATGATCTCACGCTGCTGGTTCATGACGTCGTCGTATTCCAGCACGTTTTTACGCGTCTGGAAGTTGCGGCTCTCGACGGTCTTCTGCGCCTGCTCGATCGCGTTCGAGAGCATCTTGTTGTCAAGCGGCATGTCCTCCTCGACCTTGAGCGCCTCCATCATGCCCATGATGCGCTCCGAGCCGAACAGGCGCATAATATCGTCGTTGAGACTGAGGAAGAAGCGGCTCTCGCCGGGGTCTCCCTGTCGGCCGGCGCGGCCGCGCAGCTGGTTGTCGATGCGGCGCGACTCGTGCCGCTCGGTGCCCAGGATGAAAAGTCCGCCCGCGGCCTTGACCTTTTCGGCCTCGGCGGAGGTGACCTTCTTGTGCTCCTCCATCCGCTCGGCAAAGAGCTTTCTGGCGGCCAGGATGTTCTCGTCGTCGGTGTCGGCAAAGCCGGTGGCCTCGGCAATGACGGCGTCGTCAAAGCCGGCCTTGCGCAGGTCGGTCTTGGCGAGGTATTCGGCGTTGCCGCCGAGCATGATGTCCGTGCCGCGGCCAGCCATGTTCGTCGCGATCGTCACGGCGCCGAGCTTGCCCGCCTGGGCGACGATCTCGGCTTCCTTCTCATGATACTTGGCGTTTAAGACCGTGTGCGGCACGCCGCGGCGCTTCAAGAGCGAGGAGATATATTCGCTCTTCTCGATCGACACCGTGCCGACCAGCACGGGCTGGCCCTTTTCGTGACATTGGACGATCTGCTCGATGATCGCGCGGTGCTTGCCGTTTTCGTTTTTATAGACGACGTCCGGGTTGTCGATGCGGATGACGGGCTTGTTCGTCGGGATCTCGATGATGTCGAGGTGGTAGATCGCGTCGAACTCCTCCGACTCGGTGGCGGCGGTGCCGGTCATGCCGGAGAGCTTGCTGTAAAGGCGGAAATAGTTCTGGAACGTGATCGTGGCAAGCGTCTTATTCTCCTTCTGGACGTCGACGTGCTCCTTGGCCTCGATAGCCTGGTGCAGACCCTCGGAGTAGCGTCGGCCGAGCATCAGGCGGCCGGTGAACTCGTCGACGATGATGATCTCGCCGTCCTTGACGATATAGTCGATGTCGCGCTTCATGATGCCGTGGGCGCGCAGCGCCTGGTTGATATGGTGCGAGAGCGTGGAGTTTTCGATGTCGGCGAGGTTTTCGAGATGGAACGCGCGCTCGGCCTTCGCGATGCCGCGGGCGGTCAGCGTGGCGGTGCGGGCCTTTTCGTCGACGACATAGTCGGCGTCGAGATCCTCGCTCTCCTCCTCCTTTTCGTCGACGGAGGCATAGACCACCTTTTTGAGCCGGGAGACAAAGTCGTCCGCCTGGCGGTAGAGATCCGTGCTCTCGTCGCCCTGGCCGGAGATGATCAGCGGCGTCCTGGCCTCGTCGATGAGGATCGAGTCGACCTCGTCGACGATGGCGTAGGCGTGACCGCGCTGGACCATGTCGCGCTTGTAGAGTGCCATGTTGTCGCGCAGATAGTCAAAGCCCATCTCGTTGTTCGTGCCGTATGTAATGTCGCAGGCATAGGCCGCGCGGCGCTGCTCGTTCGTCAGATCGTGTACGATCAGGCCGACCGTGAGCCCCATGAAGCGGTGCACCTTGCCCATCCATTCGCTGTCGCGGCGGGCGAGATAGTCGTTGACGGTGACGATGTGCACACCCTTTCCCGTGAGGGCGTTGAGATAGGACGGCAGGACGGCGACGAGGGTCTTGCCTTCGCCGGTCTTCATTTCGGCGATGCGCCCCTGGTGGAGCACGATGCCGCCGATGAGCTGGACATGGAAGGGCTTCATGCCCAGCACGCGCCACGCGGCCTCGCGCACGGCGGCGAAGGCCTCGGGCAGGAGGTCGTCGGTCGTCTCGCCGTTCGCGAGACGTTCCTTGAATTTGCCCGTCATGGCCTTGAGCTCGTCGTCGCTCATCGCGGCGAAGCGCGGCTCGAGCTTTTCGATCGCGTCGGCGATCGGATATATTTTCTTCAGTTCCCTGTCGGAATAGCTTCCGAAGATCTTATCTAAAAGTCCCATGTTGGTATTAAGCCTTTCTTCGCTTCACGCTTGGCATATCTGCAAGCGTATACTTCTACAAAATAAGATTATAACATAACTTTATGCAGAATAAAAGTAAATTCTTGTGCTTTGAAAAAGGCTATGCTAAAATATGATGATAGGATAATAGGGAGTAAAGGAGGCCGCAATTATGGAGCATCATACCCGACATGCCGTGATCTGGAAGCTGCTGCGCCCGCTCGTGCGGCTGATCCTTCTCATCCGCTTCAACTACCGCTGCAAAAGCCACGCGCCCGCGGGGCCGTACGTCGTCGTGTGCAACCACGTGACCGACTGGGACCCGCTGCTCGTCGGCGCGGCCTTCCGCAACCAGATGTATTTTCTCGCCAGCGAGCACATCATGCGTCTCGGCTTTGTCTCGCGCCTGCTCGACTGGCTCGTGCATCCCATCGTCCGCCAGAAGGGCGGCAGCGCCGCCGGCGCCGTGATGGAGATGCTGCGCGTGACCCGCGCAGGGCACAATGTCGCCCTCTTCCCGGAGGGCAACCGCACCTGGGACGGCGTAACGCGCGACTTTCCCGCCTCGACGGGCAAGCTCATAAAGCAGAGCGGCACCTCGCTCGTCACCTTCCGGCTGCGCGGCGGGTATCTCTCCTCTCCGCGCTGGTCGGGCGACAGCGTGCGGCGCGGCATGCTGCGCGGTGAGCTCGTCAAGGTCTATACGGCCGAGGAGCTCAAGGGCATGAGCGCGCTGCAGATCAACGCCGCGATCGCCCGCGACATCCACGTCGACGCCTTTGACGACCAGCGCAGCCGCCCGGTCCTGTACCGCGGCCGCCATCTGGCCGAGAACCTCGAGACGCTGCTGTTCATATGCCCGAAGTGCTTCTCCCATGCCACGCTCTATTCCGAGGGCGACGATTTCCGCTGCCGCCGCTGCGGGTTTGAAACCCACTACGCCCCCACCGGCGCGTTCGTCGGCGGCGACGCGCCCTTCCCTGACGTGAGGAGCTGGAACCGCTGGCAGGACAAACAGATCGAAAAGCTCTGCCGCGCCGCCGGGGCGGACGAGCCGATCTTTTCCGACGAGAATCTGGAGCTGTACAGTATCCAGTCCGGCCGCTCGAGCGAGTTTGTCGCGCGCGGCGATCTCATCCTCTATGCCGATCATCTGGAGCTGCCCGGGGGTGTGAGCGTCCCGATCGGGCAGATCACCGGCATGTCCCTGCGCGGGCCGACGGATCTGTATGTCGGCACCGCCAACGGCAGCAGCTTCCTGCTGCGGACGCATCTGGCTTTGTGTACGCATAAGTATTTGACCGCCTGCGCCTTGCTCGGCAGTCCTGTCGGCACGGGCGTCTGAACGCTAAGAACGGGAGAAAGAGAGACATGTTCAAACAGGGATTCGACAACGACAAGTACGTTAAGCTCCAGTCTCAGAACATCCGCGACCGGATCGCCCACTTCGGCGGCAAGCTGTATCTGGAATTCGGCGGCAAGCTCTTTGACGACTTTCACGCCTCGCGCGTGCTCCCCGGCTTCAAGCCGGACAGCAAGGTGCGCATGCTGCTTGAAATGAAGGACGTCGCCGAGATCGTCATCGCGATCAGCGCCGACGACATCGAGCGCTCGAAGCGCCGCGGCGACCTCGGCATCACCTATGAGGACGACACGCTGCGTCTGATCGACGCGTTCCGCGGCATCGGGCTGTACATCGGCAGCGTCGTCGTGACCCACTATCGCGGCCAGGCGATCGCCGACAAGTTTATGAAGCGGCTCGAGGCGCTCGGCGTCCGCACCTATCGGCACTATATCATTCCCGACTATCCCTCCGACGTCGCGCTGATCGTGTCGGAGGACGGCTTCGGCAAGAACGATTATATCGAGACCGAGCGCAGCCTGATCGTCGTGACGGCGCCCGGCCCCGGCAGCGGCAAGATGGCCACCTGTCTCAGCCAGCTCTATCACGAGCACCGGCGCGGTGTCAAGGCCGGTTATGCCAAGTTCGAGACCTTCCCGATCTGGAACCTGCCGCTCAAGCACCCGGTCAACCTGGCCTATGAGGCCGCCACGGCGGATCTTGACGATGTGAACATGATCGACCCCTTCCATCTCGAGGCCTACGGCCAGACCACGGTCAACTACAACCGCGACGTTGAGATCTTCCCCGTGCTCGAGGCGATGTTCAAATCCATCTACGGCGAGAGCCCGTACAAGAGCCCCACGGACATGGGCGTGAACATGGCGGGCTACTGCATCTATGACGACGAGGCCTGCTGCGAGGCCTCGAAGCAGGAGATCATCCGCCGCTGGTACGCCGTGGCCTGCTCGGTCCGCCAGGGTCTGAGCGAGCCGTCGGAGCTGCGTAAGATCGAGCTGATCATGAACTCGCTCGACATCGGCGCGAAAGACCGCCCCGTGGTCGCCGCCGCGCTCGCCCGCGCCGAGGATACCGGCGCCCCCGCGATGGCGATCGAGCTGCCCGACGGCCGGATCATCACCGGCAAGACCAGCTCGCTGCTCGGCGCGGCGTCGGCGTGTCTGATGAACGCGCTCAAGGCCCTTGCCGGGATCGACAAAAAGCTGCCGCTGATCGCGCCGGGCGTGATCCAGCCGATCCAGCATCTGAAGGTCGAGCACCTCGGCAACCACAACCCGCGCCTGCACACCGACGAGCTGCTGATCGCCCTCTCGATCTGCGCGGTGACGAACCCCATGGCCGAGCTCGCCGTACACCAGCTCGCTTCACTGCGCGGCTGCGAGGCGCACTCGACCGTCATCCTCTCGCATGTGGACTCCGACCTGTTCAAAAAGCTCGGCGTGAACATCACGTTCGAGCCGAAATATCAGGCCAAGAAGCTGTATCATCGATAAGTAATTAAGATAAAAGGGAGGGCATCGACATGCCTACCGCCTGGAACCGTACACCCGAGGAATTTCATAAGATCTATGTCGCCAACACCGACGCCTTTTACCGCGTCGGCAGCATGGCCCTGTCGGAGGAGCTGGACAAATTCATGACCTCCTGCGCGCTGGGGCTGTGGAGCAAGGCGGGCAGCATCACGCAGCGCCATGTCGACATGGCCAACCAGATCTATTCCCGCAACCGCCCGCGGCCGACCTGGATGCTCTGGACGCTGACGAGCTCGATCTGCGACAGCGAGGTGTTCCTGCCGCCGGTGTTCTTCTGGAACCTGGCCGAGAGCGACGCCAAACGCGGCAGCGAGACCTCCCGCACCTTCATCCGGATGCTGACGAACATCCTGCTGTATCTCGCGGCGGTTGACGACGACGTGACCTATGAGGAGGCCGAATACATCACCGAGTGCACCGACAAGCTGACCGCGATCTGCGACACCTCCGGCGTGCGCAAATCCAAGGAGGCGCTCAACCCCCTCGACTTCGTCACGAGCGGCGAGCCGAGCTTTGCCGAGAAGCACCCGCCCCAGACGCAGACCTCCGGCGGCAGGACCGACGCGCCCGCCAAGGCGGAGACCCCGGTCGAGAAGCCAGACCTCGACGAGCTGATGGAGCAGCTCGACTCGCTCGTGGGGCTGGAAAACATCAAGAAGGACATCAAGAGCCTCATCAACCTCATCAAGGTGCGCAAGCTGCGCGAGGCGAACGATCTGCCCGTCGCGCCGATGAGCATGCACATGGTCTTCATGGGCAACCCCGGCACCGGCAAGACCACGGTCGCCCGTCTTGTCGGCGGGCTGTACGCCGCGATCGGCGCGCTGGAAAAAGGACAGCTCATCGAGGTGGACCGCTCCGGTCTCGTGGCCGGCTACGTCGGACAGACCGCGCTCAAGACCCAGGAGGTCATCAAGTCGGCACTCGGCGGCGTACTGTTCATCGACGAGGCCTATTCCCTGTCGAACGGCGGCGAGAACGACTTTGGCCGCGAGGCGATTGAGACCATCTTAAAGGCGATGGAGGATCACCGCGACAACCTCGTCGTGATCGTGGCGGGCTATACCGGCCCGATGCGCGAATTTCTCGATTCCAACCCGGGTCTTGAGTCGCGCTTCAACAAGTTCTTCTATTTCGAGGACTACACCGGCCCGCAGCTGATGGACATCTTCCTCCTGCAGTGCAAGAAGAACAAATACGTCCTCTCCCCCGAGGCCGACGCCGCCGCCCGCAAGCTCTTCGACGAGCTGTACGCCGAGCGCGGCGAGAACTTCGGCAACGGCCGCTACGTCCGCAACCTGTTTGAGGATATGGTCGTGCGCCACTCCAACCGCGTCGCGCTGATGGACGAGCCGACGAAGGACGATCTGATGACCGTCCTGCCCGAGGATCTGGAGGACGACGAAGACGAAGAAGAGGCTGAGGAGTGATCCCCAGCCTCTTCTTTCCGTTCCCAAACTCCGGAAACCGGAAACCAGAAACTAGAAACTAGAAACTAGAAACTAGAAACTAGAAACTAGAAACTAGAAACTAAAAAGCTTCCCGTTCTCAAACGGGAAGCTTTTTTATCACTTAAAGGTAATGCGGGGACGGTAGAACTCAAAGATCACGGCGTCCTGTCCCTTTTCGTTGCGCGGCTCGTGGGAGGTCCAGGCGACCTTCATCGCGCCGAGCAGCTCGGAAAGGCGGACCGTCAGCGGGCGCTTTACGAGCTGATAGGCGATGAACTGCGGGCGCGCGAGGAAGTTCAGCAGGCAGTTGCGCAGCAGGAAGCCCTGGAAGGCGCTCTGCTCGGGATACTCCCTCTGGGCAAGCTGGCCGCGCAGCAGCTCCGGCGCATGGAAGCGGAACCAGGCGACGATGCGCGGATCAAAGCTCTCGACGCAGATCTCGCCGGGATAGGCGGCGATGAGATCATAGGTCTTGCGGCTCAGCTCGCGGTTTTTCTTTCCGGCGGTCTTCAGCTCGCAGATGATCGCGCCGCGTCCGGCAACCGTGTTGAGCACGTCGGAGAACAGCGGGATGCGCTCGTCCGTGCCGCAGAGGGGGAACTTCTGCAGCTCGGCAAAGGTGTAGTCGTCCACGCGGCCGTTGACGCCGCAGACGCGGTTTAAGGTGTCGTCGTGGAAGACGACGACCTGGCCGTCGCGCGTGAGCTGGACGTCCAGCTCCATGCCGTAGCCCGCCGCAGCGGCAAGCTCAAAGGCCTTGAGCGAGTTTTCCGGCACGCTCTTGTCGCGGGAATGCAGCCCGCGGTGGGCAAAGTTGCGTCCCTTGAAGGGCGCCTTCTGGCCCTTTGTCGCCCGCCCGGGAGCGAGCAGGAACAGCGGCAGCGCCGCGGCGGCAGCGCCGCAGCCGATCAGGATCTTCGTTCTCTTCTCCATTTTTATAACCTCTTATAAGCTCTTTTCATGCAAACAGCGATCTGTTGGGTCGGCGTTTGCATCAAGTTTTAATCATCGGCGCCGAGCGCCTCGATACCGGTGACGTTCGCGACCTTGCCGGCCTTGATGCTTCGGACGAGCGAGGTGAAGACCGTGCAGCTGAGCAGGGTCAGGATGCAGGCATAGACCGGCAGCGCGCGCCAGGCCATCGCGGCCTTGAGCACCAGGCCGAGCAGCACGGGCGTGACCGTCTGGGCGGACATGGAGGCGGCGTAGTAATAGCCGGTGAACTTGCCGATTTTCTTCGACGAGCATAGCTCGACGACCATCGGGAACGAACAGTTGTGCACAAGCGCCATGCCGAAGCCCTTGAGCACCCACACGGCGTAGAGAAGCGTCGGGAAGGTGAACTCGCCGTGGGCGGAGCCGGCCTTGACCAGGTTGGTCGGGCGGACGAAGCACATGATGACAAGTCCCACGAACGTGATCATCAGCCCCGTGGAGATCGTCCACTTGCGGCCGATCTTATCCGCGATGGCGCCGGCGATCGCAAAGCCGAGCACCGAGGCGAGGCCGCCGAGGATCGTGAGGATCATCGTGGCGCTGGAGACGGACTTGAGATAATAGATGACATAGTTGCCGATATAGGTGCCGAGCGCATTGTCGGACATGAACCACAGGAACTCCGCCCCGAGGATGGCGAGGAGCATGTTGCGGTTCTCGCGGCTCATGGGCTTGTCGTCGTCGATCGGCGCGGCGACCGCAGCCATCTGCTCGCCGAGAGCCATCTCGTTCTTGAGCTGTTCGGCCAGCTCGTTTTCGCGGATCGTCTTGAAGAGCACGAAGGCGGAGATCACCATCAGCACCGAGGCCACGATGAAGGGCAGCTCGATCGTCCAGATGTTGCGTTCGGCCGCGGGGGCGTTGATGTAGGACGACAGCACGAAGGCGAGACCCAGCACGGTGGCGAAGGCGCCGCCGAAATAGCCCATGATGTTGATAATGCCGTTGGCCTTGGCGCGCAGGGGCTTGGGCGTGATGTCCGGCATCAGCGCGACGGCCGGGTTGCGGTACATCATCATGAAGATCAGCACGATCACCATCATGGCCACCATGCCGGCGATGTTGTTGTGATGGAAGAACAGCGGGATAAAGGGGAAGGCGATCGCCGAAACGAGCGTGCCGACGAGGATATAGGGCATGCGCTTGCCGATGGGCGTTTTCGTCTTGTCGGAGAGGTTGCCGAAGATCGGCAGCAGGATCAGCGCCGCGAGGTTGTCGCAGGCCATGATGATGCCGACGATCCACTGGACGTTTAAGATCTTGTCCGGATCGCTGGCCTTGAGCTCCGCCGAGGACATCTCGTAGATGTGGCGCGCGAAAATGTCCGTCAGGAAGGTCGGGCACCAGGAGTCGTAAACCTGCCAGAGCAGCAGGATGCCGAAGAACGCAAAGCCGATGAGGGCAGTGCGTTTATAGTTCAGCTTCAGGCCGGAGTTCGCCGTTTCTGCCATGTTGATTTCCCCTTTCTTTGATCAGTAGCCCAAACGCATGTCGAGCTGCTCATAGGCGCCGTACCCCATGGCCTTGGACATGCTCTCGGCCAGGATGACGTCGTTGATGTGGTAGGCCTGGATGAACGAGCGCATCCCCATCGCGTCATACTGGCGGAAGTCCAGCGCGTAAACACGGTGGTAATGCTGCGTGAGGTAAAGCACGAAGGGGTTGCCGTAGGAGTCCTTGTACACGACGCAGTTCGGCGCGTCGGGAAGGTCATTGTTCGTCAGCACCGTCATCGTATGGTCGCCGCCGAGGAAGGCCATGTACTTGGAGAAGATGCTGGACTGGCTCATATCGATGATGGGCTCGGCCTGGAAGGTCGTGCCGTTTTTATAGACGTCCATCTCGATGTCGCCGGGCGGCTGATAGGCAAAGAGCGTGTCGGTCTCCAGCTTGGCCGGGGCGGGCGAGGTGGAGTAGAACGAGCCGAGGGAGTCGCCCATGTTGAGCTCCTCAAACTCCTCGAGCGGCACGGGCTCAAAGTCCGCCATGCGGCAGAAGGCCTCATAGGCGTAGTACGCGCCCAGCGCCGTCCAGTGGTGGTCGGTGCGGAAATAGATGTATTCGTCGTTGTGGCGCACCAGCGTGTTGAACACGTTGACCTTGATAACGTCGTCGCTTTCCTTTTCGAACTTGTAGGCGATGGCCTGGCCCTGGTCGTCCATGCCGAGACGGCTCAGCAGGTCGGACGAGAGCAGCACGCCGACGCTCGCCGGGATGGGCATATCGAAGAAGCGCACGTCGTATTCCTTCGCGATGCCGGCCGCGCGGCTGACCATGTTCGCGTTCATGGTAGTGAGCCCCTCGTTGAACTGGAATTTCTCGAAGGCCGCGCCGCCGATCTGCAGCGCCGCACCATGAATGACCTTTTCGTCGTTGTCGCCCAGGCCTCCCCAGGTCTCGACCGATTCGGTGGGCGCGTCGACCTCCTCGTAATAGGGCGTGGGCTCCGGCGTCGGGACGGGCGTGGGCTCCGGCGTGGGCGTCGGCTCGGCCTCCGCGTCAGTCGCCTCCCCCGGTGCGGCGGTCTCGGCAGCGGGCGTCGGCAGCGGGAGATACTCTTCTTCGGCGCCGCTCGTGTTCGTCTTGATCTGGGAATAGTCGACCACGTTGGTCGTGATGCCGTGGAGATTGTTCATCCCCGTCGCGACGTCCAGCCAGACCTCGCGGCCGGGGAAGGTATCGGAATACCAGGTGCTGACGCCGTCAAAGAAGTCGCCGTTGAAAAAGGTCTTTGCCGTCAGCTTCGGGAATTCGGCCAGACGGCGCTTTTCTCTCATCGACTCGGTCGGGCGCAGCGGGATGATCAGCGCGATCAGCGCCAGACCGAAGAGCACCGTGAAGAACGGCGTCGCCAGCTTGCGGCGGCGCGTCATGCGCCGCTTCGCCGCGGGGGATTCCTTGGCCGCGTGCCTGCTGGCCGCGGGGGCTGCGTGCGCCGCGTGCTTCGGGGAGCGGGTCTTTTTTTCTTCCATGATTCTAACCCTCCTCCCTTAGAACTGGAAATAAATGAACGGATTGTAGCTGTCGCCGACGAGCGAGCTGGTGGCGAGCAGCAGCAGGACGACGGGGATCACGCAGGTGCGCACGATCTCCCAGGTCCGCGAGCCGGCCTCGCGGCCGCGCGCGGCAAGCAGGTCGGAGAGGCGCCTTGCCAGCGGCGTGCAGGCGATGACCGACACGATCAGCAGGAAGAGGTTGTTTTCCAGCACCGTGACGGAGATAAAGTCGGAGAAGCGGTTGCCGTTGAGGGCGAAGAGATTGCGGAACACCTGCCAGGCAAGGCGCACGTCCGTAAAGCGGAAGAGCACCCAGCCGACCATCACGACAAAAAGCGCGTAGAGGTGCGGCAGGATCTTCCACTTGCCGAACACCTTGCTCAAAAGCAGCTTTTCGGCCACGAGGAAGACGAAATAATACAGCCCCCACAGCACAAAGTTCCAGCTTGCGCCGTGCCAGAGGCCCGTCAGCGCCCAGACCACGAAGAGGTTCAAAAGCCATCTGGGCATGCTCACGCGGTTGCCGCCGAGCGGGATGTAGACATAGTCGCGGAAGAACGTGGACAGCGACATGTGCCAGCGGCGCCAGAAGTCCGTGATCGAGCGGGAGATGTAGGGATAATTGAAGTTTTCCGGATAGTGGAAGCCGAGCATCCAGCCCATGCCGATCGCCATGTCGGAGTAGGCCGAGAAGTCGAGATAGATCTGCAGCATATAGGCCGCCGCGCCGAGCCAGCTCTCCATCACCGTAAGGCTCTGGATGGTCGAGAGGTTCTGGGCAAAGAGCGAGGCGTCGGACGCCGCGGAGGTCGCAAGCAGCAGCTGATCTGCCAGCGCACCGCAGGGATTGGCCAGCAGCGCCTTCTTCGCAAGGCCCACCGTGAAGCGGCGGATGCCGGGCAGAAAATCCTTGCCCGGCTTGCGGCTGACGTACAGCTCGTGCGCCAGCGTCTTATAGCGGACGATCGGGCCGGCGACACACTGGTGGAACAGCGCGGCATAAAGCAGCACGTTCCAGTAGCTCCGCTGGGCGTGGGCGTCGCCGCGATACACGTCGACGACATAGGTCATCAGCTGGAAGGTGTAGAACGAAATGCCGATCGGCAGCGCGATGCGCGCGATCGCGTCCGGCACCTTGCCGAAGATCGAGCAGATGAGCGGGGAATACTTGAAAAAGCCGATGAGCGCGATGTCGATCGCGATCGAGGCGACAAGCCAGACGCGCGCCGTCTCGATGTAGGGCGCATCGGCGATGCGCAGCGCGCAGTACCAGCTGGTGAGCGCCATGAACATCAGCAGCAGGACATACTTCGGCTCTCCCCACGCGTAAAAGATCAGCGAGAAGACCAGCAGCGAGATGTTCTTCGTCCTGCGGTCCGGGCAGATGTAGTATACGAGCAGAGAGAGCGGAAGAAAGGCGTATACGAATAGCAGGCTGGAAAAAACCATGGATAAAAAACTCCTGTTTATGTGATGGGGATACTCAGCTGTCGCACTCCGGCATCAGCTCGTGCGAGATAATGTGCAGCATCTCGTCGAACTTCTTCACGTCCTCTTCCGGGAAACGCTCTTCGATGCGCTGCATGACCGTGTGCTCATAGTTGTTGAAAATGCCGATATAGTTCATGAACTTTTCCGACAGCACCAGATGATATTCGCGGCGGTCGATCTGGGAATTCTGGCGTTCGATATAGCCCTTTTTGATCAGACTGTTGACCTTATAGGTTGCGTTCGACTGGGAAATGCTGAGGAAATCGGCAAACTGGCCGACGGTCGGCTCGCGCAGGAGGTAGATCACCTCAAGCGAGAACGCCTCCATCGCGCTCAGCGAGCCTTCGCGCTCGCGGACGTTTTCAAAAACGCGGCGGAAGAACTGCAGTTCAAACTTTTCATAGACCTCGGTGAAATTCTTATCTAACATCGTCAGATGTCCTCCCCTGGGCCTTTTTTCTGTCAGGTCCAAATTTTATTTTATTACAAAAAAAAGGCTTTGTAAAGGAAGATGGACAAAGTTTTAAGACTCCTTTGGAAAAAAGGATGAAAAAAAGGGGGAAAATAATGATGAAAGCTCTTGCAATTTTTTGTTACATTTGATATTATATCAAGGCATTTCGCACGGGCGCCGACTTTCCCCATGTGGCCGCAGCAGACGCGGCTTGGAAGAAAGGATGAAGCTCCCGGAGGAATAGAACAAATATGAAAAAGGAGTATCCACATGTCTGTCGTATCCATGAAGCAGCTGCTGGAAGCCGGTGTCCACTTCGGTCACCAGACCCGCCGCTGGAACCCCAAAATGGCCGAGTATATCTACTGCGAGCGCAACGGTATTTATATCATCGACCTGCAGAAGACCGTCAAGAAGCTCGAAGAGGCCTATACCTTCGTGCGCGGCCTCGCCGAAAAGGGTGAGACGATCCTCTTCGTCGGCACCAAGAAGCAGGCGACCGACGCCGTCAAGGAGGAAGCCTCCCGTGTCGGCATGTACTATGTCAACGCCCGCTGGCTCGGCGGTATGCTGACCAACTTCAAGACCATGCGCACCCGCGTCGACCGTCTTGCCCAGCTCAAGAAGATGCAGGAGGACGGCACCTTCGACATGCTGCCGAAGAAGGAAGTCATGAAGCATCTCGGCGAGATGGAGAAGCTCGAGAAGTATCTCGGCGGCGTTAAGGACATGCGCAAGCTGCCCGGCGCCCTGTTCGTTGTCGACCCCCGCAAGGAGCACAACGCCATCGCCGAAGCCCGCAAGCTGCACATCCCGATCGTTGCCATCGTCGACACCAACTGCGACCCCGATGAGGTCGACTATGTCATCCCCGCGAACGATGACGCCATCCGCGCCATCCGCCTGATCTCCGCCACGATGGCCAACGCCGTTCAGGAAGGCCGTCAGGGCGAGGACGCCTCCGCCGAGGAAGTCCCGGCCGAGGAGACCGCTCCCGTCGAGGAATAATTCATAAAGCCAAAAGGGGCGCTAATGCAGCACCCCTTTTTTCAAAGAAATTTACAGGAGGAATATAACTATGGCATTCACTGCTCAGGATGTAAAAGCGCTCCGTGAGATGACCAACGTCGGCATGATGGACTGCAAGAAGGCTCTTCAGGCCACCGACGGCGATATGGATAAGGCAGTCGACTGGCTGCGTGAAAAGGGCCTTGCCAAGGCCGCGAAGAAGGCCGGCCGCGTGGCCGCCGAGGGCATGGCTTATGCCCGCGTCTGCCCCGAGTGCGGCGTCGGCGCCATCGTCGAGGTCAACTGCGAGACCGACTTCTGCGCGAAGAGCGAGCTCTTCGTCCAGTTCGTCAAGGACATCTGCAAGGTCGTCCTCAACGACGACCCCGCCGACGTCGAGGCTCTGATGAACTGCAAGTACCCCGGCAGCGAGCTGACCGTCGCCGAGACCATGCCCGAGAAGGTCATGAGCATCGGTGAGAACCTGCAGGTCCGCCGCTTCGCCCGCTTTGCCAACCCCACCAACGTGGCTTATGTCCACGCCGGCGGCACCCACGGCGTGCTCGTCAACCTCGAGGTCGAGGGCTGCGACGCCACCGAGATCGGCAAGAACGTTGCGATGCAGATCGCCGCGATGAACCCCAAGTTCTGGGACAAGTCCCTTGTTCCGCAGGAAGTCATCGATCATGAGCTCTCTGTTCAGGTGGCTCTGATGGACAATGACCCGAAGATGGCCGCGAAGCCCCAGGCGATCAAGGAAAAGATCGCCGCCGGCAAGATCAACGCCTTCTACAAGGAAAACTGCCTGCTCCAGCAGGAGTTCGTCCGCTCCGACCTCTTCTCCGGCGACGTGGCCGGCTACATTGCCGACGCCGCGAAGAAGCTCGGCGGCAAGGTGAAGTTCGTCGACGCCATCCACTATGTCAAGGGCGAGGGCATCGAGAAGAAGGAAGAGGACTTCGCAGCCGAAGTCGCCGCCCAGATGAACATGGGCAAGTAAGATCCTTCGGATCTTTAAAAAAAGACAGGAAAGCAAATGCTTTCCTGTCTCAGGCCGTAGACAAACCCGCTTTTGGCTCAAGCTGAAAGCGGGTTTGCTGCGTAGATGTTGGAAAATTGGGAAAAGAAGTCCAAGATGAGCTGAAACAACGAGGGAATAGGGCGGGTTTTCCACC